>Ga0214220_1000020_pt1 | contig 97689 bp, 84 predicted proteins | sample TroBogypolimnion_5_FD_153058 | JGI IMG/M metagenome (GOLD analysis project Ga0214220, IMG submission 153058) | Freshwater microbial communities from Trout Bog Lake, WI - 31JUL2007 hypolimnion | ecosystem: Environmental > Aquatic > Freshwater > Lake > Hypolimnion/Profundal zone | place: Trout... | reverse complement strand
GTCGAGCCGATCCATGAGGCGGCGTCCCTTCGGCGTGATGACCACGCGGCTGACGCGACGGTCCTTGGGATCCGCCACGCGCTTCAGGAGGCCCTGCAGCTCCAGCCGGTCCACGAGGCGCGTGACATTGGCGAAGCGGTAGATCATGCGGCGTTCGATCTCATAGATGGGATGCCCCTTGGTGGGCCCCCCACGCACGATGCGGAGCACGTTGTACTGCTGGATCGTGAGGCCATGGGCTTCGAAGAGCTGCTCCTGGACGCGGACGACGGCCTCGCGGGTCAGCATCAGCTGGAGCATCAGCTGGACCCCCGGGGCCGGCAGCTTGGACATCTGGAGTTCTTCCTGAAGGGTCATGGGTACCTCTGAAGACTTTGGGGGCAAGGATCAGCCCATCCATGGGATTCTGGAAGGTCCGAGGAGCCATTGTTGCCATCCATTGCCCTGAGTTTGATCAATGTCACGAAACGATATGGCGCGACAGCCATTTTGGACGGACTGAGTCTGGGTCTCTTTCAAGGCGAGAAGGTCGGCCTCATCGGCCGCAATGGCGCCGGGAAGAGCACGCTCTTCCGCCTGCTGTCCGGTGACGAGACCCCCGATGCGGGCACTGTGGTGGTCACCCAGGGCCTCCGCATCGCCCGCCTCAGCCAGGAGCCCCACTTTGCCCCGGGCGCCACCGTCCGCGAGGCCCTTGAAGCGGCCCTGGCGGACCACGCGGCCTTCCTGGCCCGCCACCGGGAGATCCATGACCGCCTGCATGGGGCCGGAGCCGAAGCGGAAACCCGGCTCATCGAGGAACTGCAAACCATCGAACACTGCCTGGACCACTGGGGCTGGGATCTTACCCCCCGACTGAAGACCGCGGCCTCCACCTGGGGCCTGGTGGACCTGGATGCAGAAGTGGAATCCCTGTCGGGAGGCTGGCGGAAACGGGTGGCTCTGGCCCAGGCCTGGCTCAAGGCGCCGGACGTGCTGGTCCTGGACGAACCCACCAACCATCTCGACCCCGAACAGGTGGAGCGGCTCGAGGCGTGGCTCCAGGCCTTCGAGGGCGCCCTCCTGCTGATCACCCACGACCGCCACCTGCTCGATGCGGTGGCGACGCGGATGCTGGAACTGGAGGAAGGGTCCCTTCGCAGCTACGAAGGGGGGTACAGCGACTACCTCCTTGAGAAGTCCGACCGCGAATTCCGCGAAGCCCGGCTCACGGAGCACATGCAGAACCGCCTGCGCCGGGAAATGGCCTGGCTGAGGCGGGGGGCCAAGGCCCGCACCCGCAAGTCCAAGCTGCGCATCGAGGAGGTGCTGGACCTCAAGGGCAATGTGGAGGACCGCACCCGCCAGGAGGTTCGCCAGGGCCTGGCCTTCGCCAAGGGCGGCAACCGCAGCGACGCGCTGATCCGGGCCGAGGGCATCCAGTTTGCATATGGGGGCGGAAGCGAATTGCTGGGGAACCTGGATCTCAGCCTGCAGCGCGGCATGCGCATCGCCCTCCTGGGGCCCAACGGGTGTGGCAAGTCGACACTCCTGAAGGTGCTGTTGGGGGAATTGGAGCCGGGCGCAGGCGAGGTCAGCCGCCACCCGAAGCTCGCGGTGACGGCCATCTCCCAGGGACGCGGCGAACTCGACGGCGCCCGCAGCATCCTCGACAACCTCGCGGATCGGGCCTCGGTGGTGGATACCGGAAGTGGCTCTGTGCTGGCCCACGTCTATCTCACCCGCTTCGGATTTCCGGTGGACCAGCAGGCGCGGCCGGCCTCGACCCTGAGCGGTGGAGAACGCAACCGCCTGCTGCTGGCCAAGGCCATGCTCAGTCCCGCCGACCTGCTGGTGCTGGACGAGCCCACCAATGACCTGGACATCCCCACCCTCCAGAACCTCGAGGAGGCCCTGATCGGGTTTGGAGGCACCCTCGTCCTGGTGAGCCATGATCGCTTCTTCCTGGACCAGGTGGCCACCCACACGCTGGCCTGGAACGAAGAGGGGATCCCACGCTGGGAACTCTACGAGGGACCGCCCACCACCGTGCGCAGCCTTCGGAAGGCCCGGGCCTCGGCCCTGGCTTCCATCAGGGTCGAATCGGCTCCCCTGGCGACCCGCCCAGAGGCGGCCAAGGCGCGGAAGGCCGGTCTTTCCCAGAAAGAGCAGCGCCGCCTCGCGGAGGTCGAACAGGAGCTGGCCACCTTCCAGGATCGACTGGCCACCCTTGATGCCATCCTTTCGGATCCCTCGGCCTTCCTCCGCCCTGACAGCCCAGGTCACCGGGCCCTGAAGGACAGGGACGGCACCCAGTCCGAACTGGAAATCCTGGAAATGGAGTGGCTCGAACTGGAAGAGAAGCGGACAGGAGCTTGATCCCGTCACATCTTGGCGATCGGGAACACCCCGTTGCGGCCTTTTCGCTACCCTGGAACCTGGACTTTCGATGGAGTTCCCATGCGCCCGATGCCCGTTCTGCTCTTTCCTGCGGTGGCCCTGGTCGCCCAGGCCCCTGCCTCGGTCGATCTGGTCCAGCGATTCAATACAGAGCTCCCTGGAATCAATCAGTTGCTAAAGGATTTGAAACCCGAGGAGGCCCTGGCCAGGATCCAGCCCCTGGTCCCCACCCAGCGGCCCGCCTTCGACGCCTCCAATGCGAAGACCATCGCCCAGAGCCTGGACAATGCCCAGGGGCTCATGTCCCTCTACCGCCTCTATGCCAGCGTCTGCTCCGAGGCGGGCCTCTGGGAGAAGGCCGCCGAGATCCAGGAGAACCGGGTGCAGGCCGCCCGGGCCACCCTGGCCGACTTGGACAAGGCCCAAGCCCCCATCTCTGCCCAATGGAAGAAGGTGTCCCAGGAATCAAGTGACTATGTGGCCAAGAACAAGCCTCGCCAGCAGGAACTCCAGGCCAGCCTGAAAGCGCTGAAGGATGAAGTGGATGCGGTGAATGCGAAAAAAATAAAACCGGATGCCAAGGGTCTCGAAGAACTCAAGGCCAGGATCGCCAAGGCCCCCCAGGAGCAGCAGGAACTGGAACAGATCCGGGCCGCCCTGCCTGTCCATGAACAGAACCTGGTGAACGCGCCGAAGGTCGCCAGGATCCTTGGCGAGAACCGCAAGGAGGTGGAGGGGATGATCAAGGCCGCCGAGGAGGCGGCTGCGAAGGCGAACAAGGTAGTCGCCGATCAGAAGGATGAGATCACCCAGTTCAACACCCAGCAGGCCATCCGGAAGGTGAAGATCGCGGGGAACAAGAACTGGGTGGATGCGGTGATGAGGGTTCCCGACAACGTCACCAAGCTGGGCTCGCCCCAGGTCCAGGCGGCCTTCCTGAACCGCCTCCTGGTGCTGAATCCTGGCAATGCCGCTGCCCAAAGGGCCCTCGACAACCTGAAGGCCGGCAAGGATGCTTTCGCGAAGGAACCCAAATCCTCCAAGAAACACGCGAAGAACTAGGGTCAGCCTGCATGTCCAAACGTTTCAAAGGGGAGCGACCATGACCCGCCTGGGATTCCTATTTGCCTGCGCCCTGGCCACGAGCCTTGGCGCCCAGAGCCTCACGGACCGGTTCAAGGAAGTCCGGGGGCCCTGGGAGGTCCAGCTGGAGCGGGGGGAGGCCACCACGGTCCGCAAGGGCGTAGAGGCCCTGCTCGGACGGGAAGGGCTCACGGTCAACCCCTCGGACTACAACGACATGTACGCCCTGGTCGCCCTCCGGGGCCTGGCCGCGCGGGCCTGCGTCGCCGAAGGCAGCTGGGAGGATGCGGTGGCCCATTTCCAGAAGGCCCAGCTGGCTGCCGAAGAGAACCTCACGACGGCGGGACCCTTCCTCGCGAAGACACGCCTGGAACATGAGCAGAAGCTAAAGGAGTGCCGGGAGGCCATCGCCAAGCAGGCCCCCCGCCTCAAGGACCTCGACGAGGCGCCAGGGCTCACCAAGGACCAGATCAAGCTTCGGCAGCAGCTGAAGATCTTCATGGACGAGCAGCAGGCGGCCATCGCCCACAGCGAGCGGGCCCTGAAGGACATGGAGGGCATCCTCGACCGGCTGCGGCAGGCCAAGGAGACCACGGCCAAGACCACGGCTGATTGGCAGGCCTTCCTTGCAGCGGAGAAGGCCGAGATAACCGAGGCGGGTGGGATGCCCCAGTACGTCGCCGGAAAGCTCGAGCAGGTGAAGGCCGACGACGCCCGTCCCAAGCAGGAGCGTCTCACCTATGCGCGACGACTCCAGAAGCTGGATCCGGCCAACAATGATGCAGCACGCCTGGTCAATGGGCTGCTGGGCAAGGAGGAAGAGCCCGCAGCCGCCAAGCCGAAAAAGAAGAAGAAGCCCGCTCCGAAGCCGGCCCCGCCCCAGTGACCTGGACAGACGAACGGCCCCTCGCGGGGCCGTTCCCTTGGGCTGGTCCCGTTCAGAAGATGAACCCGAATCCGAGCTTCACGAAATCAGTGCTGGGGGGATCCCCTGCGCCCGTGTCGTTTCCGGTGAGGGTCTTGTGGAAGGTGGCTTCCAGGTTGAAACGCATGCCCGCGTTGTAGCCGAAGGTGTGCCCGAGGCCGATGTTCCCGCCCAGACGGCTCTTGCTGGTGGTGTCGGTGTAGTCGTACTGGGGATCGCCAAAGCTCCTGTCGAACCGCTCGAAGTCGGCGGAAAGCCCGACCACGAAATAGAGGCCGCTGTGCCGGTAGGCCGTGCCCTGGGGGAAGATCTGCAGGTCGCCGCCGAGACTGAAGATCGAGTGCTGCAGGTTGATGTCGGAATACCCCTGGGCGCGGTTGACGCCGTTCTCTGACGAGCCGCTGATATTCAGGCGAACCGCCAGGTTCCGGTCCGTGGGGAAGCTGGCCGTGAAGCTGCCGCCCAGACCCACGTCATAGGTTTCCCGCTGCGGAGGGACGAAGTTGTTGAAGGCGTCCGTGTAGGCGGGGTAGGTGGTGCTGTTGAACGCCCCGGTGGGAACCGTCAGGTTCAGGCTGAACCCCAGGTGTGGGCTCTGGGCCTTGAGGGCGGAGCCAGAGGCAAGCAGGAAGGGAATGATGAGCAGGGGCGCTGTGCGGCGCATGGAACCTCCAGAGTGTCTGATTAAGGATACGAGCATTGGGTGGGCCGGGTTACGCCAAGGGGCGTCACTCCTTGGATGTACCCAGGCCCGTTCGGGTTGAACGCCCATCGCGGCGGCGTTTTGCCTCCTGCCAGAGGGGGGGCTGCAACGGCGGGCTTTGGGCGAAGCACGGGATGACCTACTCTGGACAGGAAGAGGATGGTTCATGGCTTGGAAGCAGGATCTGGCAAAGCTCAAACAACAACTTGACCCGGAGCCTCCCTCCGCGGCCCGCAAGCCCCTGCCCAAGCCCGTCCCCAAACCAGGGGGTCCCGCTGCCCTGGACGACGAGGATGCGGTGTTCCTGTCGGCCATGGGGATGAGACCGGCCCCGCCCCGCGTGGCCAAGTCCCCGGCCAGCGCGGGTGCCACCCCCGTCCCAGCGGCGTCCGACCCGGCGGCTCCGGGTACGTTTCAGGAGGCCCTCCACGGCCTGAAGGGCCTGAAGCCCCTCGAAAAAAGCCCCCTGGAGCAGGCGACCCCGCCCATGGAGCCTCCCAAACCCGCGCCGGTGGCCGTCCCCGTGCAGCTTCCAGCACCCGCCCCACCCGAGGCTGCGATTCCCGATCCCGTTGCCCCCGAAGTGGTCCCCCCAGACCAGCCCCAGGGAGCCCTGCGCTTTCAATTGGCCGCGGGCATGGCCATCGAGGTGGACGCCATCCTGGACCTCCGGGGGCATTCCCTTCCGGACGCCCTGGATCGCCTCAGGGACCGCCTGGAAGATGGTGTGGTCCTGGGCTGGCGCAGCCTCCAGGTGACCCTCGGACCGGATCAGATTTTGCACGATGGACTGCTCGCTCTATTGACCTCGGGCCAGTTGCCGAGGGTGTCCCGCTACGCCCAGGCTCCCGTTCCCATGGGGGGCACCCAGGCTTGGCTGTTGTACTTCGGGCTCCTGCCGGCCCAGTCCTGATATTCAAGCGTGGAGCCGATCATGAGTCTGCTGGCCGTGGGTAGCATCGCCTTCGACGACCTGGAAACCCCCTTCGGCCGGAGAGAACATGCCCTGGGGGGCTCTGCCACCTACTTCGCCCTGAGCGCCAGCCGCTTCCACCCCGTCCGGATCGTGGCCGTCGTGGGCGAGGATTTCGGGCCGGACCAGATGGGCGTCTTCGACCGTAGGCCCATCGACCTCGCCGGGCTCTCCCGGGTCAAGGGCCTGAGCTTCCACTGGAAGGGGACCTACGGCTATGACCTCAACGAGGCCACCACGCTCGCCACCGACCTGAATGTCTTCGCGGATTTCCGGCCGGATCTCCCCGTGAATTACCGGGAGTCCCAGTACCTCTTCCTGGGGAACATCGATCCCGTCCTGCAGCTCGACGTGGTCCGGCAGATGACCACGCGCCCCAAGTGGATCGCGCTGGACACCATGAACTACTGGATCCGGGGCTCCAGGTCGGCCCTGGAAGCCGTCCTGAAGGAGGTGGACATCCTCCTGGTGAACGACGCCGAGGTCCGAGAACTGACCCAGGAGCATGGGCTCATCAAGGCCTACCGGAAGATCCAGGCTTTGGGCCCCAAGAATCTGGTCGTCAAGCGAGGCGAGTACGGGGTGGCCCTCTTCACTCCCGAGGGCTACTTCGCCGCACCCGCCTACCCCCTGGAGAACGTCTTCGATCCCACCGGCGCCGGAGATACCTTCGCGGGCGGGTTCCTGGGTTACCTGGCCTGGATCGAGCGGATGGATGTGACCGCCCTGAAGCATGCGGCCCTGGTGGGTTCGGTCATGGCCAGCTTCACGGTGGAGCAGTTCTCCACCGAGCGGCTGGAGCAAATCAGCCAGGACGAAGTCCGCAACAGACTGTCACTATTTTCAGATATGATTCGAGTCGAAGACCTATAATCAGCGCTGTTCAATCCTGACAGGGGGTTCCTGATGCACCAGCCCACTCGCCTGCACGCTGGCCGGATGCGTACTTTTTCGGCGGCGCCCCTCCTCCTGGTCCTGGCACTTGCGGTTCCGGGTCTCCAGGCTCAGGGAACCGTTCCGGCCGAGGCCGTCAAGGTCGAAGCCCATGCCTCCAAATGGGATTACCCCAAGGAAATCAAGGCCCCGGAAGGGTCCAAGACCCACCTGGTGGAAAAGGGCGACACCCTCTGGGATCTTGCAGGGAAGGAACTGGGAAATCCCTACGCCTGGCCCCAGATCTGGGAGCTGAATCAGTGGATCAAGGACCCCCACTGGATCTACCCCGGCGACCCCCTGGTGATCGATCTGGCCAGGGGCGTAGCCACTGCGGGCTCGGTGCCCGAGGCCGTGGCCGATCTGCTGCCCGACCGCCGGCGTGTGGATCAGAACACTCCCCTGCGCCCGGAACTCGGCTTTACCTTCCAGGATTTCATCCAGCTCCCCTTCATCGTGCCCGAAGGTGCCGAGGCCTACCTCAACCGCCAGGGCGCCTTCACCATCACCGGCAACAAGCGCGCAGATCGGCAGTACCTGGCTGAGGGCGAAACCGTCTACCTGAACGGGGGCTCCAACGAGGGCGTGAAGGCCGGGGACCGCTTCCTCATCCTCAAGACCGTGGTCCGGAAGCTGATGCACCCCACCATTCCCAAGAAGAACCTGGGTGATGTGATCCAGCAGATCGGTGTCGTGCGAGTACTCGGCACCCAAAAGAACGGCTCAGAAGCCGTCATCGAACGCTGCCTCGATTCCGTGGAAGTCGGGGATCACCTGGAGAAGTTCGTCGAACCCGCGAACCTCCCCTCCCAGCTGCGAACCGACGTCACGGGGCCGATCAAGATCACCGCCAATGCGGGTGTCGTGGTCTTTTCCAGGGATAACAAACTGGCCTCCGCCGGCGGGGACATGATCATCATCGACAAGGGCGCCAAGGATGGCCTCAAAGTGGGCGAAGTCCTCCTCGCCGCCCGGGTACAATCCTTCTCCGTTGGCTTCGACAAGCAGAAGAAGCCCCCCACGGAATCCATCGCCTACTACCTCGGGCAGGCCCTGGTGGTCCGGACAGATGCCCAGACGGCCACCTGCCGCGTGCTCCGATCCGTGGAAGAATTGCATGCCGGAGACACGCTTACACATTGAGAGCCTACTGGCGCCAAGGAAGCCCCCCGAGGGGGGCTTCTTTTATTTCGGGTCCCGGGCTGGACTCTGGCGGAGTTCGATGACCATGCGGTCCCCGCGGGTCGGCAGCCTATAAGGATGTGCCTGGGCCGTCCAGCCCTGGGGTACCCGCTCCTCCACCCAGTCCGCCCCCTTCAGGGCGAAGAAGGGGCTTCCCTCGCGCCCATGCCTCGCCCACCAGCCCACCAGGGAGGCCAGGGGCCCCAGGGCCTTGGCTGTGCCCCAGTCGGCTTCGAGAGGAGGCAGTGTCTCCAGGCGTCCGTGCAGGGCTTTCAGGTTCGGGATCGGCAGTTCCATGGCCACCTGCCTCAGGAAGGCGAGCTTCTTCATGGAGGCATCCACGCCAATCACCTCCAGGTCAGGTCGGGCCAGGGCCAATACCACCGCCGGCGACCCCATGCCCGTGCCGAGGTCGACCACCCGGGCTCCCGCAGGCAGCCCGGCGAGAAAGGGAAGAAGGGCGGCGGCATCCACCAGCAATTCCTCCCGGCGCTGCCCTGGGGGCAGGGCCGTCAAAGCGTGGGTGCGGTTCCACCGGTCCAGCAGAACCAGATAGCGGCCCGCGGGCCCGGCCAGTTCGGAAGGAAGGTGCGGCTCCATGGCCTTAGCATGCCAGGGGTTGTCCTTGAAAATATTAATTTCGCGAATGTCACAAATTTGTCTTTTATAATCAATACTTGTCAACACTCAAAATTAATCCACATCGAAAGGCTGTCTAGAAATTATCAGATCAACATTGATACAATTCTTGTATCTAGAAATGAGCCATTGACGGATGTCGCATAATGGATCATGATTAGTGCCCTTTCTTTGATCCTGGATAAGGAATCACCCATGACCCAGACTCGCGCTCCTTTCGTAATTGATTGGTCCAGTCGAAGCAAAATGCGGGGGCCAGGCGAGCAGTCCATTGGGAAACTGCTTCATGACCTTCGAGATCGCCTTGCCCCCGATGCACAAGGCATCTCATTGACCTATGTCGATGATCGCGGCATGAGAAAACTCAACCGTGAACATTGCGGGAAAAACATGACGACCGATGTGCTCAGCTTCCCGTCCAGCGTGGAGAGGGGAGCCTTTCCTCACCTCGGAGACATTGTCATCAGCCTCCCCACGGCCGAGAAAATGGCCAAGAAATTCGGTGTCAGCCGGAGGCGCGAGGTCGAGACGCTGGTCATCCACGGTTTCCTGCACCTGTGCGGTCACGACCATGAAATGGACCGCAGCGACATGATGACCATGCAGGCCCAATTGGAACGTGAGCTCCTGGATGAGGAGCCCCTGGCCATGAGCCTCAAACGGGGGCGCAAACCCGGCAGCAAGGTGAAAAAGCTGAAGGACGGCACCCGGGTGGTGGTCACCGGGCGGGCCGCAGCCGCCCTGGTCCGTCGCGAGCGGGTGAAGAAGGACCGGAAGGTCAAGGTCAGGAAGGTCGCGAAACCCAAGGAGCCGACCCTCAAGCGAGGTCCCGGTCGCCCCAGGAAGGACGCGACCGCGCCCACCCCGGCCAAGCGCCTGGTCCGCCGACGCCGGCCAGCGCCTTCCCGCAGCGGCGTGATTGCCTAGGGCCAGACAGGGCCGTCGGGTTTCGGCCGGAGCTTGAACCTACGCATGGCAAATGTCCCCGAAGGCCGATAAAATGGACCTTTGGTCCGGCTTCGGGCCGAGCCATCCGGAGTCTCCGTGATCAACCTCCTGCTGGGCCTGGGCGCTGCCCTTGCCGTGATCCTGCTCTCGAGCCTGTTGAGCATCAAGCTATGGATCAGCCTGCCCATCGGCATCCTCGCAGGGGCCGGGTTGTTCATCTGGCAGGGCCGCAAGATCCAGCAGGAGTTGGAGAAGATCTTCACACGTGCAGGGGAACTGCTGAAGAAGCAGCAGTTCGACAAGGCCATCGAGGTGATGCAGGGGGGGTATCGGTACTCCTCCAGGCAATTCCTCGTGAAAGGCAGCATCGACGGCCAGATCGGCGTGGTGCAGTACCTGCGCAAGAAGAACGAGGAGGCCGAGCCCCTGCTCGCCGCAGCGTCCATGCAGCACTACATCGCCAAGGCCATGCTGGGCATCCTCCAGTGGAAGCGGGGCGAGAAGAAGAAAGCCAAACAGACCTTCGACCTGGCCCTGAAGGCCGGCAAGAAGGAGAGCCTCCTCTACGCCGTCTATGCCTACGTCCTGCTGGAAATGGGCGAGCGGGAGAAGGCCATCGAGACGCTCAACCAGGGCCTGGGCATCTGCAAGGGCGATGAACGGCTCATCACCAACCGCAACCTCCTGCAGAACGGCAAGGCCCTGAAGATGAAGGTCTACGGTGAGCAGTGGTACCAGTTCCTCCTGGAGCGCCCCATGCTCCGCCAGGAGGCTCCCCCCTTCGCCCGCGTGTCCCGCCGGTCCATGCGCGGGTGACCTGACCCGGGGAACTCCCGGGCCTCCCCCCTGCGGGGCCCAGGCAAAGGCAGATCCCCACCTCTGATCCGTTCCATTCCGCACTTTCCTGGAGTAAACCATGTCCGGCCACAGCAAATGGTCCACCATCAAGCACAAGAAGGGCGCCGCCGATGCCAAGCGGGGCAAGGTGTTCACCAAGATCCTCAAGGAGATTACCGTCGCGGCCCGGCTCGGTGGCGGCGACGTGAACGCGAATCCGCGCCTGCGCCTGGCCGTGGATCAGGCCAAGGGCAGCAACATGCCCAAGGACAACTGGGAGCGGGCCATCAAGAAGGGGACCGGCGAACTCGAGGGCGTGACCTATGAGGAAGTGGTCTACGAGGCCTACGGCCCGGGGGGCGTGGCCATCATGGTCGAGGCCATGACCGACAACAAGAATCGCACCACCCCCGAGGTTCGGAGCTACTTCACCAAGTTCGGCGGGGAACTGGGTGCCCAGGGCTCGGTGGCCTACCTGTTCAGCAAGCAGGGCCAGCTCGTCGTGGAACCCGAGGTGTCCGAGGATAAGGTCATGGAAGTGGCCCTGGAGGCCGGCGCCGACGACGTGATCAACGAGGGCGAGGCCTGGGTCATCAAGACCAGCCCCGAGGCTTATCAGGCCGTGAAGGATGCGGTGGATGCCGCCAAGCTGCCCATCATCGAAGCGAAGATCATCATGGCGCCCAGCACCAGCACGGCCCTCGATGGCAACAAGCTCACGAGCTTCCTGAAGCTGGTGGACCTGCTCGAGGACAACGACGATGTCCAGAACGTGTGGCACAACGCCGATTATGAGGAACCCGAGGACTGAGGTCCCGTGCCCCACGCCTGACCGGCGAACGCTGAGCGAGCGACACTGCCGCTCGCACGCGTTTCTGGCTGCCCGCGATCGTGCGCCGCACTGCGGCGCACTCCCACTCCCCCGCTTCGCGGGCTCGCGGAGCGGGTCCCCCGGCACCACGCCGATTATGAGGAACCCGAGGACTGAGGTCCCGTGCCCCACGCCTGACCGGCGAACGCTGAGCGAGCGACCTGGCTAGTGCCAATCGAGGAACTGCTTCACCCCGCCGGGGCGACCGTTGCTGCCGCCACCGGCTCGGGGGCAACAAGGGGCGATTCCTTGCGGAACAGCCCCTTGTTGAAGACCGTGAATCCGATGGCCATGAAGAGCACCACCACCAGCAGGGCGGAGCCGCGCCTGCCCGCCGCCAGTGCCTTGGGCGTCATCTCGGAAAGTCCGAGGAGAATGAACACCAGAAGAAGCTTCAGGTGGAAGTAGTGGCCGAACTTGAAGGGGTTCTGACCAGCCTGGATCACCAGCACCAGAAGCGCGATCCCCGCGAGGAGGGCCAGGCGGAAGGCCCAGGTCACCACCTTGGCCCAGACCGTCGCCGCCAGGCCACGGAGGTCCTCCCTGCCTTCTTCAAAACCCGAGAGCAGCAGGGCCACCACGGCAGCGCCGCTTCCGAAGGACATCGCCAGGAAATGAAACCATCGGATGAGATTCACCGTTTCAAGTTTCGGATTCATGCGCGCCTCCCCGGGAACGCTTCAGGGTAGCAGCCCTGATAGGCTGGGTCCGTCGATGGGAAGCTGAACTAACCCCGGGGAGAAGCCATGAACAAATTGAGAGTCGCCGTGGTCGGGGTTGGGCACCTCGGGCAGCATCACGCCCGGATCGCGGCTTCCGCGCCGGATGCCATCCTGGCGGCAGTGGTGGATCCTGACCCCGTCCGGGGCCCCGAGATCGCCGCGAAATTCAATGCCCCCTGGGCGGCCTCGCTGGATCAGGTGCTGTCTGCAGTGGATGCCGTTCAGATCGCCGCGCCCACGGGCTTCCACCATGCCCTGGGCATCCAGGCCCTGCAGGCGGGCAAGCACGTGCTCATGGAGAAGCCCCTGGCGGCCACCCTGGTCGAAGGCGCCGCCCTGCTGAAGACCCTGTCGGACGCCCGGGCCAAGTGGCCCGCGCTCGTGGCCCAGGTCGGCCATCTGGAGCGCTTCAACCCGGCCGTCACCGCCCTTCGCGCCCGGGGCTTCAAGCCGCGTTTCCTCGAGGCCGTGCGGGTCTCGCCCTTCCCGGCCCGCAGCCTGGAGGTGGACGTGGTGATGGATGTGATGATCCACGACCTCGACTTGCTGCGCGCCCTGGTGGGCCGCCCCGTCATCGCTGTCGAGGCCGTGGGCGTGCCGGTGCTGACCCCCTACGCAGACCTGGTGAACGCGCGCCTGAAATTCGAGGGAGGCGCCTTCGCCACGGTCACGGCCAGCCGGGTGGCACGCAAAAAGGAGCGCACCCTCCGGGCCTTCGGGGACAAGGAGTACGCCAGCCTGGATTTCGCCGCCCAGAAGCTGGAGCTGCTGCGCCTCGTCATGGGTCCCGATGGGCCCCAGGTGCAGCCCGAGACCGCCGACATCGAGGAGGGTGAACCCCTGCGCCTGGAGATCGAAGCCTTCCATGCCGCCTGCCTGGGCCGCAGCCAGGAGGGGGTCACCTGGGACGAGGGCCAGGAGGCCATGGGCGTGGCCGACCAGGTGCAGAAGGCGGTCGCCAAGAGCCTGGCGGAGCTGAGTCAGGCGTGAGCCGCTTTTACGACCTCGCCTCCCTCACCAAGCCCCTGGTGACGGCCCCGCTGGCGCTGGCCTTCCTGGACCTCGATGCGGACCGCCGCTGGGCCATCGGCTTCCATGACCGCGAAGTGCCCCTCACGGTCCGCCAGCTCCTCTCCCACGGTTCCGGGCTGCCACCCTGGAGGCCCTTCACGGGTGAAGCCCTGGCCGCGCAGTTGCGCCGGCCCGTGCCCGAGCACCCGCTGCTCCGGCCGGCCAGACCGGGGCTCGCCACCTACTCGGACCTGAACTACCGGCTCCTGGCCGAGTTGCTGGAAAGCGAAACGGGCCTCCCGTTCGAGAAACTGGGAGCGGCCCTGGGTCTGAGCCCCGCCCCCTGGCTGGGCGCACCCGCCGAGGTCCCCGATGGCCCTGATGCCCTGGCCTGGACCCTTGCCGCGGAATCCCCCGTCCCGGCCCGCGCTGGGTCCTTGCCCCACGACTGCAACGCCAGGGCCGGCATGCGCGGGCATGCGGGATTTGGCGCCTCGGCCCCCCAGCTGCGTGCGGTGCTGGCCCGGTGGGTGGGATCCGGCTGGCCCGATCGCATGGCCACGGCCACGGTCGAGGGCGAGAACGGGACCCGCTGGGGCCTCGGCCTCCAGGTGGCCTTTGCGGGTGGAGGTCGCTTCGGACAACTACTGTCTGAAATTCCGCCGGGTTTCGGCCTCCATGTCCTCGAGGATCCAGGCATGGAGGCTCCGGTCGGCGCCCCGGTCCTGGATGAAGATCCTGGCCCCCCCTCGGGCTGGTGGTTCCACCTGGGCTACACGGGCCCCGCCTTGTTCTACCGCCCCTCGGACCGCTCCTGCATCGCCATGCTCATGCATCGCAAGGGCCCGGATGGCGCCCTCCTGGACGCCGAGGCCCTGCGGGCCCGCCGCTGGGCCCTCCTCGCGCCATCCGTGGGACAATCCCTCGAATGAAGCCTTTCCACGTCCCCGCCCTGATCCTGTCGGCCCTCTCCGTCCTCGCCGCCGCCCAGCCCCCCCTGAAGATCGGCCTCGACACCCAGGCCACGGAATGGATCGTCTCGCTGGAAGGCGGCGGCCAGGTGTGCGACCGCGAGGGGAAACCGCTCCTGAAGCTGGCCGCGGATGAAAAACTCAGGATCTGGTGGGACAGCCGCGGCGTGTCGGACCCCACGACGGAATACCGCGTCCAGGTGGGAGGTCCGCAAAGCGCCACTGAGGCAGCCGCCTTGATGCAGCGGCTGAGGGAACTGGGGGAGGCCCCGGATCGGGTCAGAGTCCCGGATGCCGACTCCTGGCGCGTCCTCGCGGGCCACTTCCCGGAAGCCGGCAAGGCCGAGCCCCTGCTGCAGAAACTCCAGGCTTTCGGCCTCGACGAACTCTGGGTGGCCACCGAGTCCCGCTCCAGCCAGCCGCGCAAGGGGCGGGCTCTCTACGCCGTCAGCGAACGCTACGAGCGGCTGCCCCTTCCGCTCCGCGGCGTGTGGCTGAGACCCTCGGGGGAACTCACCACCCTCCAGGGCAAGGGCCGCTACCGCGGGAAAGTCGAGATCTTTCCCAACGCCCAGGGACGCCTCACCGTGGTCAACACCCTGGAGTTGGAAACCTACCTGCGCGGTGTGGTGCCCAAGGAGATGGGGGCCTGGGAATTCCCGAACCTCGAGGCCCTCAAGGCCCAGGCCGTGGCCGCCCGCACCTACGCGGTGGCCAATCGCGGCAAGCGCGCCGCGGACGGCTTCGACATGGGTGATACGGTGGCGGACCAGGTGTACGGGGGCCGCGATGGGGAGCAGTCCCTCACGGACCGCGCCGTGCAGGAAACACAAGGGCTCTTCGCCACCTACGAAGGCAAGCCCATCCTGGCCCTGTTCATGGCTGACTGCGGGGGACACACCACCAATGTGGCCGACGTCTTCGGTGGCGACGCCCCCTACCTGCGGGCGGTCCCCTGCTACCCGGCGAAGCCGCTGACCCTCCCCTTCGCATCGGGCGCGACGCATCCCACCGAAGGCGCGCAGCCCTGGCTCACCTGGGAACTCCTGCGCCTGGCCTCGGTTGCGATCCCCGCCGACTGGCTCTCGGGAGCGCGACTGGCCAGGCCCGCCACCCTGGACGACCTCGCGGGGCCCGTGAGGACACTCCAGCAGCACCTGGCCCTGGAAACCCAACCCCTCTCCCGGGAGGGGGATCTCGTCCTCGCCCTGGCCCGGGCCTTTGGGTTCCATCGGCTGGTGGTGGGTCAGGAGCGCGCCCAGGACGCGGCCTATTTCCTGCCGGATTCCCTGCTGGAGGATCGTCTGCTGGCGGCCTTCCTCACCCAGCGCGGGGTGGTCCCCGCGGCCTATTGGGGGGCCGGGGAGCCCCTCAGCCTTCGCCAGGCGCTGCAGGCCCTGGGGCGCCTGTGGCAGGAACTGGAACCCTTCTCACCGGGCGAGGGGACCCTCCTGCTGGACCGGCAGGTGCGTCGCAAACGGGGTGGGCCCGAGCCCCTTCCCCTGGCCACCTCCCTGCTGCTGGCGGAGGAGGCCCCCGACGGCAGTCTCCGGCTGGTCCAGAGGGCCGACATTCAGGTGGGGGACCGGCTGAAGTGGATCCCGGGCGAGGAGGGACCAGCCCGGGTGCTGGTGCGCCGACTCGATCCGGATGGCGCGGCCTGGGACCGCTACAACCCCCTGGCCCACTGGCGTGTCGAATACACGGAAGCGGAGCTGCTGGCCCTGGTCCGGAAGCGCCTGAACGTGCCAGGAATCCAGAGCATGAAGGCCCAGTACAACGATCAAGGCCGTGTCCTGGAGCTCGCCCTCATCGATTCCCAGGGCCACCCGCACCGGGTCCGGGGCATGCACATCCGAGGCCTGCTGGGCCTCAAGGACAATGTCTTCAGCTGGCTTTCGATCGGAAGAGGGGCCGCGCGCCGCTGGATCTTCTACGGCCGGGGCTGGGGTCACGGTCTCGGCATGTGCCAGACCGGAGCCTACGGCATGGCCCTGGAGGGCGCCACCTTCCAGCAGATCCTCGAGCACTACTACCCCGGCATGAGCCTCCAACAGGTCGATTGATAAATCGCCTGGTCTTCACTTCCAGGCATTGACGGCTGCTACTAGGCGACCCAGGTTTCCCCTAAGGGAGGCTGTACATGGCCGTGGACGCATGGATCCTCGGGGCGCCGCTGAAGGTGCTGCGGCAGGAGGACCATCCGTACCAGGAAGCCACCCTGGCCACCCTGGGACGTCATGAACTCGGCCTCTGCCGCAGGGAGGTGGCCGCCGGTCCCAGTTGTGAGCTCTTTCTCGACGGCCGCTCCATGTTCAAGCCCGGATCGGCCGCCCCCGGGCGCCCCTGGTTCGAACTCTGCCGGGAACTCGGCTATGATCCGGCGCGACACTGGGACTGGGATCCTGCGCTCATCCTGTTCCAGCAGGTACTCCCGGCCCTGGCCGCTGACTGGCATGAGCCGCCCATGACCCTCAATTCCCTGGGCCTGCCTGAGGGGGTTCTCAGCCTGGCCGGGCTCCGCCAGACCTTCGCGGATGCCGTGGCCAGCATCCGCCGGGACCACACTGGCCCCGTGGGGGCCAAGGTGGCCGAGACCTTCGAGTGGCTGCCCCTGAGGGCCGTGGTCTTCCACGATGACGCCCAACTGCCCCTGGACTTCGAGGGTACCGGTCCCTGCGGGGGTGTCTCCCTCTGGCTGGGCATCCACCCGGACCGTCCGGTCATCCTCGCGGGGCAATCTCCCTCCCGGACGGCCCACCGATGGGTCGTGAAGGACCTCGGCGACCGGGAAGCCTCCGAGGCGTTTCTCCGGGCGGCAGGCCTCGATCCCGTGGCTCCCAAGGGCTTCCAGTTCGCCCTGCAGGCGGCCCTGGAGCGCCTCTGCCACGGGATGGACGAACCCCTGGACGCCTACCGCCGGACCTACCCCGTGGGCATCTCCTGGCACCACGACCGCCGCGAGCGGCTGCTGGGCCGAACCATCGTGGATCTGCGCCCGGGTGATCCGCCCATGCTCATCCTGGATGATGGCACCGAACTCGCCATCGATCCGGACCCCGTGCCGTCCTGGGAACACGGTGGCATCTAGGCCGGGGTCGAGGCCTTGCGCAGGGACACTGCGGTGACCTTGTACTCGGGCGTCCCCGTGCTGCCATCGCGCCCGGGTCCGGTGGCCCGATTCACGTAGGCCTCCACCGCCTGGAAGGTGGCAAAGGGTTCCCCTGGGCGCACCTGCTCCGTGAGGTGGGCGCGCAGGGTGAAGGTGCCGTGGTGGCTCCGCACCTGGACAGCATCCGCCTCTTCCACCTCCAGGGCGGCCGCATCCAGCGGGTGCAGGTCCAGCCGGTCGTCCGGGTGCAGTTCCCGGTTGCGGCTCCGGCCCGTCATGGTCGCCGCATTGAAGTGGAAGAGCCCCCGCCCCGTGTTCAACAGGAAGGGGAATTCCTCGCTCACGGCCTCTCGGCTCGGGATCCAGGTCAGGGGCCTGAAGGCGGCCCTTCGACCGCCGGGAAAGCCGTCCTGGTGCAGCACGGAGGTCCCCGGATGCTCCTCCGAAGGACAGGGCCACTGGATTCCGCCCTCCCGGTCCAGCCGCCCATGGCTGATGCCCGCGATGGCGGGCCAGGTGCGCCGGGCCTCGTCCCACACCGACGCCGCATCCGCAAAGCGGAAGTGCGCCCCTTCCCCAAGACGCTCCGCGAGGCCGCAGAGGATCTCCAGGTCGGTGCGGCTCGACCCCTTCGGCCCCAGGACCCGGCGCACCCGCTGGACCCGGCGCTCGCCGTTCATGAAGGTGCCCTCCTTCTCGAAGGGGCTCGCGGCCGGCAGGAAGACGGTCCCGAAGGCCCTGGCGGTTTCGGTCATGAAGAGGTCCACCACGATGAGGTCGTCCAGCCCATTGAGATCCTCCGCCGTGGTCTCCGCGTCCGGGTGGCTCATCAGGGGATCGTAGCCGATGACCACCAGGGCCTTCAGGCGTCCCTCGCCGGCCGCATCCACCATCTCAAGGGCCGTGAGGCCCGGTTCTGTGGGCAGGCCCGCAGCCCAGACCGACTCGTGGGTGGCCCTCGCGTCGGCCAGCTTCTGGTAGCCGGTGAGGCGGGATGGCTCACAGCCCATCTGGGCGCTTCCCTGCACATTGTTCTGGCCCCGCAGGGGGTTGACGCCGGACCCTGGCTGGCCCACGTTGCCCGTGAGCAGGGCGAGGGAGGCCAAGGCCGCTACACCGTCCGTGCCCTGGATGTGCTCGGTGACGCCCAGGCCGTGCAGGCACATGGCGGGCTTGACGGTGGCGTAGCGGACAGCGGCGGCGCGGAGGTCCTCCTCCCTCACCCCGCAGATCCGGGCGGCGCGTTCGAGGGGCCAATCCCGGACCGAGACCGCGAAGGCGTCCAGGCCCTCCGTGCGCGCCTCCAGGAAGGCGGTGTCCACGAGGCGCTCGTCGAGAATGACGCCGGCCATGGCCAGGAGCAGCGGCAGATTGGTGCCGGGGTGAGGCGCGAGATGAATCTCCGCCAGGGCGGCGAGCTCCGTTCGCCGGGGGTCGATGACGATGAGCGGGGTTCCGGCCCGGGCCCGCTGCCGGATCCTGGCGCCGACGATGGGATGGTTCTCGGTGGGATTGGCCCCCACCACCATGATCAGGCCGGCGAGCTCCACATCGCCGAAGCTGTTCGTGGCGGCGCCGGTGCCGAAGATCTGCCCGAGGCCCGCAGCGCTGGGCGCGTGGCAGACCCGGGCACAGCAGTCCACGTTGTGGGTGTGCAGGGCGAGGCGGGCAAACTTCTGGGCGAGGTAGTTCTCCTCGTTGGTCACGCGACTGGAGGCCAGCACTCCGGCCTTGCCCTCGGCCCGGCGGAGGGCCGAGGCGGCGGCATCCAGCGCCGCGTCCCAGGACACCTCCACCCAGCGGCCTTCCTGCCGGATCATGGGGGCCGTGATCCGGTCCGGGGCGTCGGTGAAGCCGAATCCGTAGCGGCCCTTCACACAGAGGTGGCCATGGCTCACGGGCGCGTCCAGGGCGGGCCGGACCTCGGTGATGCGCCCCCCCTTCACACCCACTTCCAGTTCGCAGCCGGTCCCGCAGTAGGGGCAGGTGGTCCGCACCCAGCGCTCCGGCAGGCCGTGGATCCGCCGGGCCACATCCTCGATGGCCCCCGTGGGGCAGGCGTCGGCGCAGGCGCCGCAGCTCACGCAGCCGCTCTCCAGCAACCCGGCGGCCATCTGCGGTACGGGCCTCACGTCCGTGCCCCGGCCCGCGAAGGTCCAGATGTCCTGCCCCTGCACCTCCTGGCAGATGCGGACGCAGCGCCCGCAGGCCACGCACCAGGAGAGGTCCACGTCCAGGTAGGGATGGTGCGGGAGCCTCAGGTCCGGCCGCCGTTCCCCGGCCGGCTCCACCCCGTAGGCGTCCAGCAGGGCGCGGAAGGGCTTGCCCTCCAACCGGGCCGGATCCCCCGCGGGGACGTGGGAGGCGTAGCGTTCCAGCATGGTCCGCCGGAAAGCCTCCAGGTCCGGTGTGTGTGTCAGCACCTCCATGCCCTCCCGCACCTCGGTGGCACAGGCGCAGAGGGGCCGGGGCTCGCCCAGCACCTCCACCTCGCAGAGCCGGCAGGTGGAGGCGGCCTTCAGCCGGGGGTCCGAGCAGAGGGTGGGAACGGGGATGGCCTCCCGCTGGCAGAGGGCCAGCAGGGTGGTGCCCTCCGGCGCCTGGACCTCGCGGCCGTTCATCCGCACACGGACTAGGGTTTCAGCCACCGGCCCATCTCCTGAAGGAAGGGGAGGGGTGAAGTATGCACCACTCCCGCCGCCGTTCAAACCCGGTCCAGCTGTTCCCACTTCACGCCGAAGTGGTCGAGGATGCCCTGGCGCTCGGCCCGCTCCTGGTCGGCGATGCTGGTGTAGGGATGGCGGAACACCACCCGCCGCACGCCGCGGCGCACCAGGGCCCGGCAGCAGACGAGGCAGGGCTCGTGGGTGACATAGGCCGTGGCGACCGCCCCATCGCAGAAGCCCAGGGCGTTCTCCTCGGCGTGGCTGGTGTGCAGGCAGCGCTGGCCCGGCCTGCAGGTCTCCGGCGTGCAATGGGCCATGCCGGGCAGGGCCCCGTTGAACCCCGCCGCCGCGACGCCGCCGTCCCCCCGCAGCAGCACCGCGCCCACCTGGAGCCGGCAGCAGGTGCCAAGCCGGCTCAGCTCCAGCGCCATGTTCATGAAGACTTCGTCCTTCAGCTGCGCACGGGACATGCAGACCTCGAGGTGGGGCTCCATCATCTCAAGAACCCTGGCTGGGGGTGCTAATATCGATTCTATGCAACTGGGCGCGAGGCGACGTGTTGCTGGGAAGGCGAGGGACCACCTTATGAACGCCACTGTGCCGGATCGCATCGCGTTCCTGGGCGGGTTCCTGCCCCGGCTCTGCGGCATCGCCACCTTCACCCATGACCTCTGCGAGGCGGTGGCCGGGGCGGCGCCCGGATCCCACTGCTATGCCGGGGCGGTGAACGACCGGCTCGACGCCTACGAATACCCGCCGAGGGTGCGTCTCGAACTGGACGAGAAGGACCTGGACTCCTACCGCCGCGCGGCGGATTTCCTCAATTTCGACAATGCGGGCGTGCTCTGCGTCCAGCACGAATTCGGCATCTACGGGGGACCGGCCGGCAGCCACCTGCTCGCCCTGCTCAAGGAAGTCCGGATGCCCGTGGTGACCACGCTGCACACGGTGCTGCGGGAGCCGAACGCCGCGCAGCGCAAGGTGATGGAGGGGCTGGTGCGGCACAGCGACCGACTGGTGGTCATGGCCCAGAAGGGAGCCGAGATCCTGCGCGAGACCTACGGAGTGCCCGACGCCAAGGTGGACCTCATCCCCCACGGCATCCCGGACCTCCCCTTCATCGATTCCAGCTTCTACAAGGCCCAGCTCGGGGTGGAGGGCCGCATGGTGCTGCTCACCTTCGGGCTGCTGGGACCCGGCAAGGGCATCGAGCACGCCATCCAGGCCCTGCCTGCCATCGTGAAGCGCCATCCGAACGTGGTCTACCTGGTGCTCGGCGCCACCCACCCCCACCTGGTGGCTCGGGACGGTGAGAGCTACCGCCTAGGCCTGGAGCGGCTGGCCGAGGCCTGCGGGGTCAAGGACCACGTCATCTTCTACAACCGCTTCGTCTCGCTGGAGGACCTCAAGGAGTTCATCGGCGCGACGGACATCTACCTCACGCCCTACCTGAACGAGGCCCAGATCACCTCGGGCACCCTGGCCTATGTCTTCGGCGCGGGCAAGGCCGTGGTCTCCACACCCTACTGGCACGCCCAGGAACTCCTCGCCGACGGGCAGGGCATCCTGGTCCCCTTCCGGGACCCCCAGGCCATTGCCGAGGGTGTCTGCACCTACCTCGATGAGCCGGTCCGGCTGCAGCAGACGCGTGAGAAGGCCTACCGGATCGGCCGAGGCATGATCTGGCCCGCGGTGGCGGAGCGCTACCTCGAGTCCTTCCAGCGGGCAGGCTCCGATCGAAAGGCCGCCCCCCGCAAGGCCTTTGCCGGCTGGACCCTGGCCAGCCGCCCCTACGACTTGCCGCCCCTCCGCCTCAACCACATCGTGCGCATGAGCGACGGGACGGGCATCTTCCAGCATGCGACCTTCAACGTGCCCAACTTCCACGAGGGCTACTGCACCGACGACAATGCCCGCGCCTTGATCCTCTGCATCCTGCTGGACGAGCTCGGCGGCCGCCCCCCGGAGGAGCTTCTCGACCGCCAGGCCACGAGCTACCTGGCCTTCCTCTCAGCGGCGCTGAACCAGGAGACCCACCGCTTCCGGAACTTCATGAGCCATGGCCGGCAATGGCTGGAAGAGGCCGGAAGCGAAGACAGCCATGCCCGCGCACTCTGGGCCCTGGGCACCTGCGCGGGGCGCTCCCGCAACGAGGGACACCAGCGGCTGTCAGCCCAGCTCTTCGAGCGTGCCTTGCCGTCGGTGGAGGCCTTCAGCTCCCCCAGGGCCTGGGCCTTCTCCCTGCTGGGCATCCACGAGTACCTGCGCCGATTCACCGGGCATCCCCAGGTGCTCGCCGCCTGCGCGCTCCACACGGAGAGGCTCGTGGAACTCTGGAATTCCTGCGCCACCGAGGAGTGGCCCTGGTTCGAGCCCATTGCCTCCTATGACAATGCCCGCCTGTGCCAGGCCCTCCTGCTCAGCGGCCAGTGGCTGCCCCACCCCGAGGCGCTGGAAATCGGGCTCAGGTCCCTGGCCTGGCTGGCCTCCCTGCAGAAGACCCAGGGCGGGCATTTCCGCCCCATCGGGAGCAACGGGTTCTGCGAACGGGGCGGGGCGAGGGCGGACTTCGACCAGCAGCCGGTGGAGGCGCAGGCCATGGTCGCCGCCTGCCTCGAGGCCTTCCGGGCCACCCAGGACGCGGCCTGGTCCAAGGAGGCCAAGCGGGCCTTCGAGTGGTTCCTGGGCCGCAACGACCTCGGCCTGCCCCTGTACGACTCCAGCAGCGGAGGCTGCAGCGATGGACTGCACGAGGACCGGGTCAGCGAGAACCAGGGGGCGGAATCGACCCTGGCCTTCCATCTCTCCCTCGCGGAGATGAACTTCGCCGAACATCTGATCGCCCACCCCGCGAGCAAAGCCCAATGAGCCCCATCCATCTCCGGTCCCACGACATCACGCTTGTCCCCGAGAGCGCCCGGGTCATCCTCCGTCCCTTCATCCCAGCCGGCGCCCAGCGCATCACGACCATCATCGGTCGGGCCCTGGCCCTGAGCGAGGAGGAGAACGAACGAGACCTGAATGCGGTGCTGAAGGACTTCGACCAGCGGCACGTGGACATCGAGTCGCCCCTGCTGGCGAACTTCGAGAAGGTGGCCCCGCACCTGTTCACGGAACGGCCCCTCTCGAAGGCCCGGAAGCTCCTCATCGGCGCCCTCTTCTCCGGCGAGTACGCCCTGGAATCCGCGGCTCTCTTCAACCCTTCCATCGTTCCACATCCGGATCAAGGCGGGGTGCCCGAGGGTGCCCTGCGGTTCATCATGAGCCTCCGGGCCACGGGCGAAGGGCACATCTCCTCCATCGAGTTCCGTACGGGCCTCATCGATTCCGCGGGCGACATCCGCCTGGATCCCGTCTCGCGGTTCGTCACCGTGCCAGAGCTGGACCCCAACCCCAGCTACAAGAAGACGCCCTTCATCGTGAAGCTGCACGAGATGGGCTTCGACAACGGCGCCTCCGCGGACGTGATGGAGCCCCTCGGGGAGAGTTTCACGCGAAGCGAGCTGAACCAGAGTGTCCTCCGCATCCGGCGGGAGACCCTGCCGGTCACCCAGGGCCTCACCAGCACCCTCACTTGCATCCAGTGGCTCGCCGACTCCAACTACGAACTGCACTTCTCGCACAGGCTCCCCATGAGCGAGCGCATCATCTTCCCCGTCTCGGCAAACGAGAGCAACGGCATCGAGGACGCACGTTTCGTCCGCTTCATCGACGACGACGGTGCCGTGACCTACTTCGCCACCTACACCGCCTACAATGGGCACGCCATCCTGCCCCAGCTCATCGAGACCCGTGACTTCCTGACCTTCCGCGTGCTCACCCTCAACGGGGCGGACGTCCAGAACAAGGGCATGGCGCTGTTCCCGCGAAGGGTCAATGGCTGCTACGCCATGCTCTCCCGGCAGGACGACGAGAACCTGTTCATCATGTACTCCGACAACTCGCACTACTGGAGCGACCCCAAGCTGATCATGCATCCCGCGGAGCTCTGGGAGTCCGTGAAGATCGGGAACTGCGGCTCCCCACTCGAGACGGAGGCGGGCTGGCTGGTGCTCACCCATGGCGTCGGCCCCATGCGCAAGTATTGCATCGGCGCGGCCCTGCTCGACCTGGAGAACCCGACGAAGGTCCTCGGGCGCCTGCGGGAGCCCCTGCTGATGCCGGAGGGCAACGGGAGAGAGGGCTATGTTCCCAACGTGGTCTACAGCTGCGGCTCCCTCATCCACGGCCGGGAGCTGATCCTGCCTTACGCCATGAGCGACCGGGCCACCTCCATCGCCAGCGTGTCCCTGGACGAGCTGCTGGCGGAGCTCCAGGCCTGACCCGCCCGCCATCCGGAACCCCAGGGGCCGGAACGCACAGAGGGTCGTCCACCCTGAACCCAAGAACACGCTAGAATGGGACCTGTTGCCGCATGGTCCCGTAGCTCAGCGGATAGAGCGACCGCCTCCTAAGCGGTAGGTCGTGGGTTCAATTCCCGCCGGGACCACCAGCCTCGCGCCGACCCAGCGGTTGACCACCCCGGATCGCACAGCGCCCCACGCTGTGCTCCTGTTCGGACTGCGCCCTCCGGGCTGGCCTCACAGACGGGTCCCGTCGGTCGTGGGTTCAATTCCCGCCGGGACCACCCGCCTCCAAGGTCCCCGGTGACCTTCTGCTACCACCGGGCGATTCGTGTTCACCTTCAGCCTTCTGATACACCAGATCCACCCGGATTTGACCCCGTCCCTGGTAGCCCTGTGGCATGGTGATGGGTGATTCAGGGGAACCCCATGGGCAGGACCTCCATCTCTGGCGATCGCCGGCCTCTCCCGAGGGGCCAGAAGCTTGGCCGCCGGTGGGCGGTTCTCCCTCTGCTGGCTGCGGGCACCGCACTCGGGGCCCAGACCCTCAGTCCGGCTGTGTTCTTCCAGTTGGCCCAGCAGTCCCGAACGGCCTTCACGGTGCAGGGTGACGGGGCGCGGGCAGTCGGCACGGGCGGCGCCTTCATCGCCATTGCAGACGATGCAACGGCAGTCTCCTACAACCCGGCCGGGCTTGCGCAGCTGCTGCGGCCCGAAGGTTCGCTGGTGGTCCAGGGGTTCAGCCGGGACCTCTCCTTCACCGGAGCCACCGGCACGGGGGGCCCTTCGCCCACGTCCTTCGAGGACACCCAGAATTTGGACAAGCACTCTCGTCCCACCTTTGCCTCCTTCGCCCTCCCCTGGAAACGCGATGGCCTGAACACGGTGCTGCTCTTTTCCTACCAGCGTCTTTTCGATTTCGCCTTCGACAGCTCCCTCAACTACCTGGCCACCACCTCCGGCGGATCCACGACCCAGGCTATCTCCCAGGCTGTCCAGCAGACCGGAGGCATCGATCTCTATTCCGTGGGCCTGGGTGCCGAGCTCACCCAGAGGATCCTGCTCGGCGTCTCCCTGAATTCCTGGCAGGGCCGATGGAACTTCTCGTCCGTGTCCCGCCGACAGACCTCGGGAATCAGCGAGACATTCGACTCGAAACTTTCCCAGGACAGCGCCCTCCGAGGCTTCAACTTCAACCTGGGTCTCATCTGGCGTTCGGAGTGGGTGAACCTCGGGGCCGTGTACCGGTCCCCCTTCACGGCCACCTACACCTTCACGGACCACTACGACTCCATTTCCACCAGCACCGGATTGCCCGCTTCGCAGGACTCCCCCAGCACTGCCACCGAGGTCAAATGGCCCAGCACCCTGGGCTGGGGCATCGGTTTGCACCTCCATCCCCGGCTCCAGTGCACCGCCGACTGGAGCGAGACGGACTGGTCCAGCACCCGGTATTCCACCTCTGGAACGACCTACGACGGGCTGAACTGGTTCGACTACCTGAAGAATTCCAATACCAGGGAAACGAGGGACTTCCACACAGGCGTGGAGTGGATTGCGTGGCAGGGCGACCGGCTGATCCTGCCCTTGAGGGCCGGCTATTTCAGGGAGCCACAGCCCATCGTCGATCCCACCACCCTCGAACAGAGGATCCTCACGGGGTGGACGCTTGGCGTCGGCGTGAAATTCAAGGACCTGGTCTTCGACATGGCCTTCAAGAATGCCCGGGACCAGCGCCGGGCCTCCCGCTACAACACGGATTCTCCCATCGGCGGAGTCGCGGCCATAGCCGTGGGAACGGAAACCTTGGCAGAGAAAAGGTACTATGCCTCCATGATCTACCAGTTCAAAACCGACCTTTTCCAGCGGGCCCTGTCCTGGGTCTTCGTCGGCAGCTGATCCCTGATGCACCTGAGAAGATCCGTCGCACTCCTCCTCGTCAGCCTGCCGCTCCTGGCCCAATCGTGGCCGACGTTTTTCTCGGCCTACGAAGACGGGCTGGCCGCCCAGGCCCGCGGCGACCATGCCTTGGCCGTAAAGGCCTTTGCCCGCGCCTCCTCGCTGAATCCAAGGCCAGGGCAGAGGGTCAGGACCTATGGCCTCAACTTCCTGCCCACCTATCACCCCTATCTGCGTCTCGCTGAATCGAACATCTCCCTTTCGCAACTCGATGCGGCCGAGGCGGCCCTCAAGCAGTCCGAAGCCTATGGCCTGGAACCGCCGGCCGAACGGGAAGGGCTCGCCGGGAAAGTCAGGACCCTCCGGAATGCCCAGGTCAGAACCTCCGCGCCGCCACAGGAATCCCGGGCCGAGGCGGGCACTGCTGAGCAAGGAACGCCCCATCCGGCCACGAACCCTTCAAGCGCCTCGGGTGTGAGCAGCGGACCTGCTTCGCCGTCGTTCAAGCTCCCGGAAGCCAGGCCTCCCCTATCTGAGACAACCTCGCAGCCGTCCCAGCCCCTCCATCCTGTTCAGGCGCCACCCCGCGCCTCTGCCGCACAGGACAGATCGACCACGCCGCTGCCGGCATTGCCGGCCACCGATGCCAGGCCGCGAACCACCCGGTCCGAGGTCTCCCTGGCCCCCCAGCCCGACACCGGACGCCACTCGAAATGGATCTGGATTCCGGGCAGCGGGATGGCGCTTGCCCTGGGAGCGGTCCTTGCCTCCCGGGCGAAGAAACGGCGGGCCGGCTCCACATCCACCACCATCCTCGACCGGGAAGGCCAGGCCCTTCCCGTCCCGCCCACCCCCAGTTCTGACCAAGGGATGGGAGGAACCGGGGATCCGAACCTGGGCAGGTGCTATGGCCCCTACCTGGCCACAGGGGTCCTGGGACAGGGGGGCTGCGCGACCACCTACCTTGGACATCACCGGGAGACCGGCGTGGAAGTCGCCATCAAGGTCCCCCATCGACACCTCCTCCAGGATGGGGACTTCAAGGCGAGGTTCCACCGGGAAGCGTCGCTGGGCGCCCTGCTCCACCACGCCCGCATCGTTCCCATCATCGACCCGGGTCCGGTGGAGGGCGAACCCTGGTTGGCCATGCCATTCATCCAGGGCATCACGCTCGACCACCACCTGTCGCAGAAGCGCGTCCTGGATGTGCCGGAGGCCATCAGCATCGCCTGCGACATCAGCGAGGCCATCGGCTTCGCGCACAGCAAGGGCATCGTCCATCGCGACCTCAAGCCCGGAAACGTCATGATGACGGGCGACGGCGCCATCGTCATGGACTTCGGGATCGCAAGAGTCCTGGATGGATCCCTGACGGTATCGACGATGTTCCTGGGCACGCCCCTCTACAGCGCGCCGGAATGTGTGGTCACCCCCCGGGTGGGGCCGCCCGCTGACCGCTACGCCCTCGGGATCATGCTGTTCGAATTCCTGGCGGGAAGCCCGCCTTTCAATGGGGAGTCCCCCTTCCAGATCCTGGAGGCGCAACGCTCCCAGCCCCTGCCGGACCTGCCAACCCATGCTGCGCGCGTGCCTCCAAGGCTGGTCCGATTGATCCAGCGCCTCTGCGCCAAGCTGCCAGAGGAGAGGCCCGAGGATGGCGAGACCAGCATCATCCTGAACGAATTGAAAAAGGAGTTCCCGAGGGTTCCTCCGGTCATTCTGTCCTGACATCACCCCATCATGGCCACGGAGTACTGGAGCTCCTCAGGCGTGAAGGCCGTGAATCCGAATCGGGTCGCGGCGGCCTCCCGGGCCCCGAGGTCGTAATGTTTCCCAGAGCGGAGCTTCAGACCTCGGCTCTGGCAGCCTTTGATCCAGGTGGAGAAGGCCTTTGGGTCGGCCAGGGGACCTTCGCCCCTCAGCCACATCGCCATGGCCCCATGCTGGAAGGCAAGTCTCCCCTTGAAGGCGTGGACAAAGGCGTCCTCGAGGGCCTCCCGCCGCTCCAGCACCGCCTTTCGCACCCGGTGGATCTGCCGCTGGATCTCGCCGTCCAGGATCAATTCAGACATGGCCCATTCCTGGATGGCGTCGCCCTGCCAGTCCAGATGGCGGCGCGCCCTCACCAGCAGGTTGGAGAGGGCCTCGGGTGCGACCAGGAAGGAGGCCCGCAGGCCCGGGGCCATGATGCGGGAGAGGTTGCCCAGGTAGATGACCTGGCCTGGGTCGTCCACCACCAGGGGCCGCAGCGGCTCCCCGCTGGGCAGGTAGTCGAACTCCGAGTCCAGCTCGAGGATGGGGAAGCGGTGCCTGCGGGACAGCTCCAGGAACTGGGCCCTGCGGGTCACCGAGAGGCGGACCCCCGTGGGGTAGTGGCACTGGGGAGTGAGCACCAGCAGCCTCAGGGGGGGCCGGCCGGGCTGGAGCAGCTCCAGCAGGGACTCGGGCCGGGCCCCCTCCCCGTCCACGGAGACCGGCTGCAGGTCCACCTGGGCGCCCTGCCTCAGCGTCTCCCACAGGGTGGGATTCCCGGGATTTTCCACCGCGGCGACGCCCCCCTCGGACCGGAGGAAGGCCTGGGCCACCACATTGATGGCCATGACCGAGCTGCTCAGCATCAGCACCTGGTCCGGCCCGGCCAGGATCCCCCGCTGGGACTGCAGGTGCGAGCAGAGGGCCTCCCTCAGGCGGCGGTGGCCCTTGAGGTCGATGCTGCCCAGCAGCTCCGGCCCCTTGAGCTTCATGGCCCTCTGATAGGCCCGGCTGAGGGCCTGGACCGGGGCCAGGCGGGGGTCCGCCGTGCCCTCGGACAGGTCCATCATCACATTGGCCATGCTGCTGATGGGACTGAGGTGGGAGGGCAGTTCGAAACCCGGACCGCCTTGTCTGGCTTCCCCGGCCCTGACCGCCCCAGGGGTCTCGGGCAGCGGGTCCGCGATGAAGAAGCCGCTCCTTTCCCGGGAAACGACCCAGCCCTGGGCCTGCAGCTCCCGCAGCGCCGCCAGGATGGTGTTGACCGTCACCTCCAGCCGCTCGGCCAGTTCCCGCACACCAGGGAGCGCGACCCCCGGCAGGATCCGCTTCTCGCGCACGGCCTCAAGCACGGCCTCGGCCACCTGGAGGTACAACGGCCCCCGGCGTTCTGCGTCTAGACTGAGTTGAAGCTGGGCTGCCCGCATGGCCTGGTCTGTACTCCCGGGAATCTTTCCAACTGTACCTCCACAGCTCGGGGCCTCTGTCCGAAATTACATGCACGGCCCTTCGCCGAATGAATGGAGACCTCATGCGAACCGAACTGAAACAACGCCTCCTCCTGGGTGCGGCTGGTCTCAGTCTGCTGGCCCTCGCCCTGGCCTGCAGCGGCGGGTCCAGTTCCAGTGGAACCAATACGCCGCCGCCTCCCACCGGCACCGTGGCCGCCAGCATCAGTGACGCCTCCACCGAAGACTGGGCTCAGATCGGCGTCCGGATCATGGGCATTACCCTCACCCCCCAGGGCGGCGGCACGCCCGTGACCATCTACACGGCCCCCTCCACGTCCACCGAGCCCGCGCCCCTGCTCAACCTGGTCCAGCTGGACCAGCTCAGCGAACTCATCGGCACCCTGCAGGTTCCGGCCGGCACCTACACCTCGGCCACCCTGACCATTTCGGCCAACCCCGGGGACGTCTCCCTGGTGGCCTCCTCCAATCCCTCGGCCACCTTCCCGCTGGCCGCGGGTGCGGTGGTGGATCCCGCGAACATCCAGATCAAGCATGCGACCGGCAGCACCGGCAGCCTCACGACCACCGTGAACGTGAACCTGGCCAGTCCCCTGGTGGTCGCCACCGGCCAGACCACCAACCTGGACCTGGAATTCAACCTGGCCCACCCGGCCTTCCTGGTGGACAGCACCGTGGGGACCACGACCACCTGGGCCGTCAACTTCAACGGCCCCGTGCGGCACAATCCCAACTATGACCTGGCGAGCACCGTCCTGCGCCACGCCTACGGCTCCGTCGCCAGTGTGGCCTCGGACAACACCTCCATCAGCATCGTCAAGGACCACGAGGCCTATCCGGTTCCAGCCGCAGGTCCCTCGCCCATCGCCGGCCTCCAGACCCTCCAGATCCTGGCGGATGCCACCAACGGCACCCTCTTCTACGACCTGGACGCGGACACGACCACCAACCTCAAGAACTTCTCGACCGAGGCCTCCACCCTGGCGGGCAAGTACGTGCGGGTGGCCGCCCGCTACCAGGCCAACGGAACCCTGGTGGCTGTCCGAGTCTGGGCCAGCAGCACCTGGTCGAAGGTCTGGATCAGCCCCGAGGGCCATGTCCGGCACGTGGATACGACGAACAACTTGATCTACGTGGACAACGAGAATGGCGTGGAGACGCCCATCATCGTGAATGCGGCCACGAACTTCTTCTTCCGGACCCCCGGGAACGCCCTCGCGGACACCACGCCGATCGGCACGGGCACCGCGTTCCTCGCCAACCTTGTCCGGGGCTTCAAGGTCCATGTGGGCGCGGACCCCCTGGCCGCCAACCTGACCGCCAAGACCGTGGACATCGAGATCGCCAAATTCGAAGGCACCATCTCCAGCCCCAGCACGACCCAGTTTACCTACACGCGCAACTTCGTGGGCACCGCCGACGACTACACCATGACCCTGCCCTACTGCAACGCCGCCGCCAAGAACGGCAAGGATTCCAGCGGGAACCAGATCCTCGGCTTCAAGTGGTGGAACTTCACCTACCCCACCCTGGCCGACACGGGTACCACGGCCATCCCTGATTTCGTCGCGGCAGTCGGGGGCTCGGCCAACTTCGGCGGCACCTTCGGCGCCATGAAGGCCTGGGGCATGAGCTATGCCATCTGGGGCGACGGTGTCACCCCCGGTTCCACCGGCTGGAGCACCAAGTGGGCCGTGCTCGAGCCCACTCTGCTCCCCAGGGGCACCGTGGCTACGCCCCTGGTCAACAGTGCCGGCGGGGGCACCTTCGGCCTCAGCCTCCCCACGGGCAAGACCTCCGTGACGGTTGACGTCAGCACCGCCTCCGGATCCGCCACCCTGATCTACGATGTGTCCGTCTCGGGCGGAGTCGTAACGATCACCCCCGTGGACATCACCACCGCGGCCGGTCAGAACCTCCTGGCGAGCTACCTGGTCAGCGGGACGCCCGTGCGCGTCTACGGCATTCCCCAGGCTGACGGTTCCATCAAGGCTTACTACATCAACTGCTTCTTCTGATCGGCTCGGTCCCGGGGGAGCGGCTGCCCAGCGAGCGCCACCCCTCCGGATCGCACCTCGCATTACCTTCGAAACCACGCGAATCCATCCATCAGGAGAAAGCCCATGCTCCATTCACTCAAAGCAACGCCGATCTTCATCGCCGCAGCGGCCCTGCTGCTCTCCACCGGCGCCTTCGCCCAGGAGACCCAGTGGCAGAAGGACCACCCCCGCCGCGCCGAGGTCAACGGGCGCCTCGCGAACCAGGACAAGCGCATCCAGCAGGGGGAGAAGAGCGGCAAGCTCACGCCGGGCCAGGCCAAGCAGCTCCACAAAGAGGACAAGAGCATCCGCAAGGAGGAGCGCCGCATGGCCGCCAGGGACGGGGGGCATCTCACCAAGAAGGACCAGGCTAAGCTCAACCGCCAGGAGAACAGGGTCAGCCAGCAGATCCACGCGGAAAAGCATCCCAATCAATAACTGAACCTAGAATCTTCGCGGAGGAGGTGGGGTCCAGCCCCACTTCCTCCGCGAACCGCATGGATCCAGATACCACCGACGGCCCCCCACAAGTCCGCCTGAACTTCGAGCCCGAAAAGAGTTGCGATTCCGGGAGATTGGACTATGTTTTTACAGACCGCAAGTGATGTAGATCCTTGTTTTTTCATTGTTCATTTGGAGACGCCTCTTGCAAGACGCTCCAGATTCTTCTGTTACCAAATCGTCCATTATCAATATTTTGGTCGTCGATGACGACCCCTTGGTATTGGATACGATCTGCTTCCTGGTCACGTCCATGGGGTACCAGGCCCATGCGGCGAAGGACGGATCAGAGGCCATCGACCTGTTTGAGGCCCGGTCCGCCTCGATCCCCCTCGTCGTCATGGATGTCGAGATGCCCCGGCTCGGTGGGGTCGAGGCGTCGCAGATCATCAGGAAGATGGAGCCCTCCACCAAGATCATCCTGTGCAGTGGCAATACCAGGCAGGATGTATGGCAGGCCGATCCGGATGCCTTTCTGCTGAAGCCTTTCATGTTTAACGAGCTTCGAGCGGTCATCCAGAAGCTGCTTCCCTCCAGGGGCGGGGAGGTCCTCCCCTTGCTTCCCGGAGATTAGCTGCCAGCCCCGCGGCCTTTCGCCCCTGCCCGGCTCAGTCCCAGGATTCACGGCAGTCCGGCCACCCGCTTGCGCAGGGCCTTCAGTTCCTCGAAGCGGGCGGTCACGTCGCGCATGATGGCGGCCATGCCCAGGATCCTGCCCCCTTCGTCGTGGAAGGGCAGGATGGTGAACTCGACGGACACCCGAGAGCCGTCCTTCCGGATCGCCGGTACGGACAACAGGCTTTCGGCCCCGTAGCGCGTGACCCCGGTGGCCAGGGTCCGGCCGAAGCCCTCCCAGTGCCGCTGGCGCTGGTTCTCGGGAATGATGATGTCCAGGCTCTGCCCCAGGGCCTCGGCCTCCGGATAGCCGAAAATCCGCTCGGCACCCGCATTCCACAGCTGGATCAGGCCCTGGTCGTCGGCGTATACGATGGCGTCGGGCGCCTGGGTCACCAGCTGCCGACATAGATGATCTAGGTTGAAAGGCATGGTCTCCTCCTTCGCCGGGCAGGCGGCAGGCTTCGAGGCAGGGGACCCGGGCTGGGACCCCTGCCTCATTGAACCTCAGGATTTCTCTGGACGGTGGTCCAGAACCAGCTTTCCAACCGCGATGACCAGAGGAACGGCTCCCAGCAGGAGGAACACCAGATCCCCCCCCATGCGGAGCCATTCCAGGGTGTGATAGAGGCCCTTCATGAGGTAGCTCAGCCGGCGGGCGTGCCAGTAGCCGTTCTGCAGCACATCCCAGAACTGGAGGAGCCCAGCCGGGAATAGATCCAGGACGATCATGAGGCCCAGGCCGATGTTGAGGCCCCAGAAGCCAGTCTTGATGAAGGGTTCAGCTTTGTGCCAGGCCCGGTCGCTGCGGATGGCCCGCAGGCAGAAGAAGACCACGCCCAGGGCCAGCATGCCAAAGACGCCGAACATGGCCGCGTGCCCGTGGTTTGGGGTGAGGGTGGTCCCCATCTCGAAGTAGGACACGATCGGCAGGTTGATAAGGAATCCGAAGACCCCGGCGCCCACGAAGTTCCAGACCCCGACGGCGATGAGGAAGTAGATGGCCCACTTCTGCTTGGTCACCAGGGGCGCATGGTCGTCGCAGGCCCGGTCCTTCAGGCGCACGAAGTCCCAGGCGTCGAGGGTGAGCAGGGTGAGGGGAACGACCTCCAGGGAGCTGAAGCAGGCCGCGAGGCCCATGTTGAGGGTGCTCTGGCCCGTGAAGTACCAGTGGTGCCCGGTCCCCACGATGCCGCCCGTGAGGTAGAGGATCGCGTCGAGGTAGACCAGCCGGGTGGCCGATCGGGTGCTGACCAGTCCCATCTGGACGAACATGACCGCCACCAGCACCGTCGCGAAGAGTTCGAAGAAACCCTCCACCCAGAGGTGGATGATCCAGAAGCGCCAGTTGTCGATGACCGCGAAGTTCGTGTGCGGCCCGTAGAACGTGGCCGGCAGGTAGAAGACAGGGATCGCCACCGCCGCGTAGAGGAAGAGGGAGGGGAGCTCTCCCTGCACGCCGGATTTCATGGCCGGCCGCAGAGCCCGGAACATGAGGAACAGCCAGAACACCAGGCCCACGGCCAGCAGCAGCTGCCAGAAGCGACCCAGATCGAGGTACTCGCTGCCCTGGTGGCCGAACCAGAACCAGAGGCTGCCGAGCTGGTCGTTGATCCCCGCCATTTCCCCGAAGAGGCTGCCGAAGACCACCACGGCCAGGGCGCCCAGGAGGACAAGCACGCCGGTCCTCTGGCCCTTGGGCTCAGCCCCCCCCACCAGCGGGGCAAGGAAGAGGCCGCCGGCCACCCAGGACGTGGCGATCCAGAAGATGGCCAGCTGCAGATGCCAGGTGCGCGCCAGATTGTAGGGCAGGTACCGGGCCAGGTCGAAGCCGTAGAAGCCGCCGGGCTCCACCCGGTAATGGGCCAGCACGCCGCCCAGGGCCGTCTGCCCCAGGAAGAGCAGGGCGACCACTGCAAAGTACAAGGCCAGGGCCTTCTGGCTGGGCGTGAGGGTCCACTGCTGGAGGGTGCCCGTGAAGCCGGATGTTTTCCCTTCGCCCCCGGACCAGCCCAGGTAGTTGAACTTCCCAAAGATGAAGAGGACCAGACCCAGGCCGCCCAGCAGCGTCACCAGACTGAGGCCACTCCAGAGGAAGGCCGCGCTGGTGGGCGTGTTGCCCACCAGGGGTTCATAGGGCCAGTTGTTGGTGTAGGAATAACCAGTGCCAGGCCGCAGGGCCACCGTGGCCCAGGTGGCCCAGGCGAAGTAGGCGTTCAGCGCCTCGAGCTCCTGGTCGTGCTTGATGAAGCCGGCTGGAAGGCCCGGGGCTCCCTTGGCCCCTGAGAAGTAGGCCTTCCATTCGCCCTTCTGGCGTTCGAAGGAGGCCCTTTCCGCATCCGTGAAGGTGAGGGTCCGGCTGGCGGCATCGTAGCGGTTCTGCTTGAGGAGGCCCTTGACAGAGCTCGCGGCCTCTCCAGCCTGCCCTGGGGTGAGTTGGGCGAAGGGTTTCCCGAAGAGCCGGACAGCCTCGGTGTCCTGGGCGATCTCCGCCAGCCGGTGGAGGTACTCCGCCGTGTAGTCCGGTCCCAGGTAGGCACCGTGGCCCCAGAGGGTGCCATGCTCCATGAGCCCATACTTGAGGAATACTTCCTGTCCCTTGTTGACATCGTCTTCTAGGAAGACCACCCGGCCCCCCGAATCCACGACCTGGGCCGGGATGGGGGGAGCTCCGTTGTAGGTCTTGACCGTGACGATGGTCAGGATGGTGAAGCCCAGGATCATCACCAAGATGACTGCCTGGCGCCACCAGGGTGAGATGGGCGAGGTATCGGTTGCGGCTGCGTTCATGGCAAGGCCTTCTGAAAAGGAGGTTGGGTGGGGGACGCCGACCAGGTGCTGGACTCAGCCTTCGAGGGCCTCGGCACCGGGAAAGAGGATGTTGTTTTCCTTGTGGATGTGGCGGTGCAGATCCTGCTCCAGTTCCTGGAGGGCATCGAGCATGGCGCGGTAGGTGTTGCACGCGTAGCCGGGGATGGCGAAGTTCTCCGTCAGCTCCTTGATCAGGCCCAGGTTGACCGCGTGGTCGTCGTGCTCGTGCCGCATGACCGAGACCGGCCCACGCACGCTTCCACAGTGAAAGGAGGCGGCGTTTTCGCCCTGCGCCATCCGGCGGACCAGCGGGAAGAGGATCTGCTCCTCTTTGGCCATGTGCAGTTCCATTTCTTCCTGGAAGCGCTGGAAGACCTGGTTCAGCTGGACCAGCCGGGGATCGGTCTCGCCATGGGCCTTGGCCACCTTCTCGACGAGGCCACGCATGCGGGGCAGCTCGGCGTGGAGGTAGGCGTGATGGGTGGCCTCGATGTGGTCCGCCAGGGCACCGAGGTCCCGGGACCAGGGGGCGGCCTCCTCCGCCGGGCTGGCGGCGTCGAATTCCGCCAGGGCCCGCAGGACGTCCGCAGGTCCAACCCCAGTCTTGGCGCAGGCCACTTCGAGGCTCAGGTGCCCTCCGCAGCAGTAGTCGAGGCCGAAGCGCTCGAAGACCTTGGAACGGGAAGGCCGCTCCACGACGAAAGAACCAATGCTTTGAACGATCGAGACGGTGCTCACAGGTGCTCCTCGGAGAAGACAGACCGACCCCAGCCCGCGAAGTGAGGGCAAACGGACCGCCGACGGGGACGCCGGAGCCCTTAGGGGACAGGACATTGGTTAGAGTGGATGGGACCTTGGCCTTGCACCTTCAAAGGTAGAAGAATCTAATTGGATGTCAATACCTAATTATCCAATTATCAACCCCGGCGGACCGAATGATCTCCAAGACATCTGAATATGCCCTCCGCGCCATGGTCTTCCTGGCCGAATCCCCGGGTTCCTCGAACCCCCTCCAGACCATCGCGACGGCCACGCAGGTGCCCTCCGGCTACCTCTCCAAGGTCCTGCAGCAACTGGTCCGGGCAGGGCTCCTGACCTCGCAGCGGGGGCTCGGCGGCGGCTTCAGCCTGGCCCGACCCGCCCCGGAATTGAGCGTCTACGAGGTCGTGCAGGCGGTGGATCCGCTCACCCGCATCCTGGAGTGCCCCTTGAAGCTGCCGGAGCACCGGGAGGAGCTCTGTGCCCTGCACCGCCGCCTGGATGACGTGATGGAGATGGTGGAGCGTTCCTTCCGCTTGACCAGTCTCGCGGACCTGCTGAAGAAACCCACCTTTCCCAAGCCCCTGGATCCGAAGAAGGCGTCCGGCGACAGGCCCTCCGCCGGATAGGCCCCCGAGGAGGTGGCCCTATGGGGACCGATAGCGATGCCATCCGACGCCCGGCCGGGCCGACCTCCTTCGATGCCCACAGCCACCTCCCAGGGGCGGGTTCCAGCCCTCCGGACCATCCCAGGGTCGTCTGCGGGACCCGTGAAGCCGACTGGGCGGCGGTGCTGGCCCAGGCCGCTTCCGATGGGCAGTCCATCCCCATGCTGGGCCTGCATCCCTGGTTCGTGGCGGAGGCATCCCCGGACTGGCCCCGGCGGCTGGAAGCCCTGCTGCGGGACCACCCTGCCGGCGTGGGGGAATGCGGCCTGGATTTCGCCCGGAGGGACACAGACCGGGCGGAGCAGGAAGCCGCCTTCCGCCTTCAACTCAGACTGGCCTGTGTCCTCCAGCGGCCCCTGGCCATGCATGTGGTGCGCGCCTGGGGTCGGATCATTGAGCTGCTGAGGGAAGAAGGCTTGCCTCCCGGGACCATGGTGCATGCCTTCACCGGGAGCCCCGAGACGGTCCGGACGCTGCAAGCCATGGGAGTCTTCCTCTCCTTTTCCGGCGATCTCCTGAACTCCGATCGCTCCAAGCTTCGGGATTCGCTGCGGGCCGTGGACGCCAGCCACCTGCTCCTGGAAACCGATGGCACGGCCGACCTGGTCAAGGTGGTTGCGGCCGCCGCCAGGCTTCGCGGCGTGAGCCCCGGGACCCTCGCGGCCCAGACCTGGGAGAATGGCCAGCGTTGCTTCAGGGGGTGGCTTTCATGAGGTGGTTTTCCCGCAGCGAACTGCTGCTCGGCGAGGCGGCGCTGGCACGGCTGGGGGCCTCGCGGGTGACAGTGTTCGGCCTGGGCGGCGTGGGCTCCTTTGCGGTGGAAGCCTTGGCCCGGGCGGGCGTCGGGCACCTGCGGCTGGTGGATCACGATGTGGTGGGCCCCAGCAACCTCAATCGGCAGCTCTTCGCCCTGCGATCCACGCTGGGTCACCCCAAGGCTGAGGTGGCGGCGGCCCGGGTGCGGGACATCAATCCGGACTGCGAGGTCGATCCCCGCGTGGCGTTCATCCACACGGACACGCTGCCGGGCCTGCTGACACCACAGCCCGACGTGATGGTCGATGCCATCGATTCCATGGCCTGCAAGGTGGCGCTCCTGCGCGCGGCCCACGAGTCGGGTATCCCTGTCATCACGGCCATGGGCGCCGGGGGACGCCTGGACAGCAGCCAGCTCTTGGTGGGAGACCTCGTCGATACGCGCATGTGCCCCCTGGCCGCCCGGGTCCGGAAGGAGCTGCGGAAGGTCGGCATCACCGAGGGCATCCGCTGCGTGTATTCGCTGGAGCCCGCCGACAACAAGCGTGCCGCCGACCCCGCGGACATCGAGCCCCATCGCGGCCCCGGCCGCCAGCGCCGCCCCGTGGGCACCATCTCCTACATGCCCGCCATCGTGGGCCTGAAGGTGGCCGAGGAAGTGCTGAGGATGCTGCTGGCGCCTCCTTCCTAGGCCCGCTCCACCGCCTGCCGAAGGATCGTCATGAACTGGCTGCTCTGGTAGGGTTTCGGCAGGAACCCGGCCAATCCCTTGCCCAGGAAGTCCGTGAGGACATCCTGCTCGCTGTAGCCGCTGCTCAGCACCACCGGGACCTTCGGATCCACCTGGTGCATGCGGAGGAAGGCCTGCCGACCATCCATGTGGGGCATGGTCAGGTCCATCAGGACGGCGGTGATTTCCGCGTGCCGCAGCTCGAACAGGGCCACGGCTTCGAGTCCGTCCGCCGCCTCCAGGACCTGGAATCCCAGGGTTCCCGCCAGCTCCCTGGCCACGGCCCGGGCACTGGGTTCGTCATCCACCAGCAAGAGGATCCCCTGTGACTGCCACTCCCCCCTGGCCGGTCCAGGTGAATGGGCCGCGGTCCCCAGGGAAAGGGCGGGGAGGAACAGCTTGAAGACCGAACCCCGGCCCTGTTCGCTGTAGACCTTGAGGCTGCCGTGGTGGCTCCGGAGGATGCCAAGCATGGCGGAGAGGCCCAGGCCACGCCCGGTGAACTTGGTGGTGTAGAAGGGATCGAAAATCCGTTCCCGGACTTCCGGCGCCATGCCGCAGCCGGTATCACTCACCTCCAGGGTGACGTACTCCCCCGAGGACAGGGGCAGGGCCGGCAGCAGGCCCACCTGGGTGGCCTCGTCGACCAGCTGCACGCCGGTTCGGATCGTGATGAGCCCGCTGACCTCGTCTCCGATGGCCTCCGAGGCATTGGTGACCAGGTTCATGACCAGCTGCTGCATCTGCGAGGGGTCGGCGGAAATGCAGGGCAGGTTCGGCGGGAGGTCGTAGCGGACCACCGCCTTCCGGGAGAGGGTCACGGTCAGGAGCTGGGTCATCTCGACCACCAGCCGGTTCAGATCCACCTCCAGGACCTGGAGGCGCCCCTTCCCCGCATAGGCCAGCAACTGCCGGGTCAGGTCGGCGGCCCGCAGGGTGGCCTTCTCGATCTGCTCCAGGTAGGGCAAGGCCGGGCTCTCCGGGGGAAGGTGCATGGCCCCCAGGTTCGTGTTGCCCAGGATGGTGGTGAGCAGGTTGTTGAAATCGTGGGCGATGCCCCCGGACAGGACCCCCAGGCTCTCCAGTTTCTGGGACTGGCGCAGGGCCTCCTCGGCCTCCTTCCGCTGGGTGATGTCCGCCCGGATGGCCACGAACTGATGGGGCCGGCCGTCGTCGCCCAGGAAGGGCACGATGGTGGTGTCCACCCAGTAGAAGCTCCCATCCTTGGCCCGGTTCTTGATTTCGCCCTTCCAGACACCCCCGGCCAGGATTCTGTCCCACAGGTCGGCCATGAATGCCTTCGGATGGTGGCCGGAGTTGATGATCCGGTGGTCCTGGCCCAGGAGTTCCAGGCGCGTGTACTTCGATATGGCGCAGAATTTCTCATTCACATAGGTGATCCGGCCCCGGGCGTCCGTGACGGCCACGATGGCGTGCTCGTCCAGCGCGTGCTTGAAGTCCTCCAGTTCGCGGAGAACCTTGGCCATGGGCAGTAATGGCCCCGCTTGGCCGCTGGGCTGGCCCCCATCTACCTGGGGATCACCGGAATGCCCCTGCCGAAGCGTCATGGCTGGCCCCCAAACCCTAAAAGGATACTAAGACCCATTCTCACTATACAACGATGAAGCGGCCCCAGCAGACCCATCCTCCTCGGCGGCTACTGGCCCGTCGGGGCGCCGTACTCCGCGTAGGTCCCCTGGAAGTCCTCGATGCCGTCATCCGTCAGATGCCAGATGCGGGTGGCCACCTCGTCGATGATGTCCTCGTCGTGGGACACCAGCAGGATGGTGCCCTCGTAGCGCTGGAGGGCATCGTTGAGGGCGATGACCGCTTCCAGGTCCAGGTGGTTGGTGGGTTCGTCCAGCACCAGGATGTTGGGCTTCTGCAGCATGAGCTTGCAGAAGAGGAGGCGGCAGGACTCGCCGCCACTGAGGACGTCGGTCATCTTGTTGCCCTCCTCGCCCCGGAAGAGCATCTGGCCCATGATCCCGCGGATCTGCTCCTTGGTGGCCTCGGGGTCGAACTGGTGCAGCCAGGTGACCAGTTCATAGCCCTTGGGGATGCTCTCGGCGAAGTCCTGCGAGAAGTAGCCCACGTTGGCGTCGTGGCCCCACTTCACCTCGCCCCCGTCCAGCTTCAGCCCCAGCTCCGTCACCTGGGGCGCGTTGGCCAGGAGGGCGTTCAGCAGCGTGGTCTTGCCGATGCCGTTGCGGCCCATGAGCGCGATCTTCTCGCCCCGCTGCACCATGGCCGTGAAGCCCTTGATTACTTCGTGGCGGCCCCCCTTCCCGTCCTTGTCCGTGTCATAGCCCTTCTTCACCCCTTCGAACTCCAGCGCATAGCGCCCACCGGGCTTGCCGACGTTGAACTTGATGAAGGGGCGCTGGATGTTGCTGCGGGCGAGGTCGCTGGGCTGGAGGCGCTCGACCTCCTTGCGGCGGCTGTTCACCTGGCTGCTGCGGGTGCCCGCCGCGAAGCGCTGGATGAACTCATTGAGCTGGGCGATCTTCTTCTCGCGCTGGGCGTTGTCCGATTCGATGCGGCTGCGCACCTGGATCTTGGCCATGACCATGTCGTCGTAGCCGCCCGTGTACTGGATGATGGTCTGATAGTCGATGTCGGCGATGTGGGTGCACACGTTGTTGAGGAAGTGGCGGTCGTGGGAGATGACCACCACCGTGCCCTTGTAGCGGCTGAGGAACTCCTCCAGCCAGTGGATGGAATCCAGATCCAGGTGGTTGGTGGGCTCGTCCAGGAGCAGGGCCTGGGGATTCCCGAAGAGGGCCTGGGACAGCAGCACCCGCACCTTCTGGCCGCCCTGCAGCTCGCTCATCCTCCGGTCATGCAGGTCCTCCGGGATGCCGAGACCGTCCAGCAGCACGGCGGCATCACTCTCGGCGGTGTAGCCGTCCTCGTCAGCCACGATGCCCTCGAGTTCGGCCACGCGCATGCCATCCTCGTCCGTCATCTCGGCCTTCTCGTAGATGGCGTCCCGCTCCTGCAGCGCCTTCCAGAGCCCCGCGTTGCCCATGATCACCGTGTCGATGACGCGAAAGGCATCGAAGGCGAACTGGTCCTGGCGCAGGATGCCCATCTTGCGGGGACGGATCACGTTCCCCATCTGCTGTTCCAGTTCGCCCGACAGGATCTTCATGAAGGTGGACTTCCCCGACCCGTTCGGCCCCGTGAGGCCATAGCGCCTCCCTGGGTTGAAGGTCGTGGTCACATCCTCGAACAGGATCTTCGCGCCGTAGCGCATGGTGACATTCTGCACTGCAAGCATGGAGACTCCCGAACCCACCATTCTATCTCAGACTTGGTGGATTCCAGAGGTGCCTTCTCTGCCGATCCGGGCTCCAGGCCGCGCCCTGCGTGCACGGTCCGGCCTGAGGCAGCTGCTCCGCCTCAGGGATCTCTTCCCATCTTAAAAACGGCGCCCGCATGGGCGCCGTTTTGCAGCCGTGCCGAAACCTCCGGCGGGGCATCACCCTAGAAGGGGATGTCGTCATCCGGGAAGCTGCCACCGGCGCCCATGGGGCTGGGGGCGCCGTGGTCCTCGAAATCCTGGGAGCCCCCGCCTGAGGCCTTGCCCCCGTAGCCACCGCTGTCGCGGCTGCCGCCGCCGTCGTCCATGCGGCCCAGCATCACGAAGTTGTCGCAGCGGATGTCGCAGGCGGTCTTCTTCACGCCGTCCTGGCCGGTGTACTCGCGGTACTGGATGCGCCCCTCGATCATCACCTGCTTGCCCTTGCGCAGGTACTTCTCCGCGATCTCGGCCTGCTTGCCCCAGACCACGATGTTGTGCCACTCGGTCTTGCTCTGCTTCTCGCCGGACTGGTTCTTCCAGGTTTCCGTGGTGGCCACGGAGAAGCGGGCGACACTCTGGCCCGAGGGGGTGGCCTTGAGCTCGGGATCGCGCCCGAGGTTGCCGATGAGGAGCACTTTGTTCAAGGATCCGGACATGACGTCCTCCTGTTCTGTGGTGGCGGAGCTCTCCGCCTTACCGTCGTCTCAGACAATCTGAGGGTATGGTAGGATCATGAGGATTGTCCCGAGGGGAGATCATGTCAAGCGTCAACTCAAACCTCCTGGTGAGTTGTAAAAATAAGGCCGGTGCTGAAAAGCATTACTTCCCCGCCCTGAAGGGTGCGGGCTGGACCGGCCCCATCCAGCTGGTGGCGCCCGGCGATCCCATGCCGGACCTGGACGCCATCTCCGGCCTCCTACTCACGGGCGGTGATGACATCCATCCCAGCCACTGGGACACTGCGGAGCCCCTGCATCCGGAGGCCGATGTGGATGCAGAGCGGGATGCCTTCGAGATCCCCTTGATCCGCGCGGCCTGGGACCGGAAGCTGCCCATCTTCGGCATCTGCCGCGGCGAGCAGATCCTCAACGTGGCCCTGGGCGGCAGCCTCATCCAGGACGTTCCGGACCACTTCGGCTGTGAGCCGGAGCGGCATCAGCACGGCACCCCGGAAATGCCGGACATGTGCCACCGAGTGCAGGTGGCCCCGACCTCGCGGCTGCGGGACCTGCTGGGCGAGGAGGTCTTCCTGGTCAACAGCCGTCATCACCAGGCCGTGAAGCGTGTCGCGCCGAACCTGGTGGCCGTGGGCTGGCACCTGGACACGACCCATCCCGAAACCGGCCCCCTCATCGAGGCCATCGAATCCGTGGATCACGCGCGCTGGGTCTTCGGCGTCCAGTGGCACCCCGAGAACCTCGTCGGTCTCAAGGGTCCCGCGGGAAATGCCGCGCGGGAACTGTTCGCCGCCTTCGTGGATGCCGCGGGATCCCAGGCCGACCCGGGGCACTCCTTCAGTTGAGGAGCTGGGCCTGGAACTGTGTCCGGGTCTGCACCAACTCAGCCTGCAGTTCCGGGGCCTGCCGCCTCGGGTCGTTCAGGGCCTGGTCCAGTTCCGCCAGGGCCGCCGCCGGCTGGCCCGTTTGGAACGAATACCAGGCCTTGGCCCGGTGCACGTAGGGCGAATCGGAATCCGCGGCTCGGAGGCGCGCCACCCGCCTTTCGAATTCTCTGGAATCGAACCTGGACAGGCGGACCAGGCATTCCGCGAGGGCAGCCTCGGCATTCCCACGGACCTCTGGCGTCACGCCCTCGGGCAGGAGGTCCAGCACCTTCTGGTAGCCCGCCCGGGCCAGGTCGAAGTGCCGCCGGAGCCGGGCCAGTTCGGCCACATAGAACTGGCACTCGGCCTCGATGGTCCGGAGGCCAGTTTTCTGGGCCAGAGCCAGGGCCCGCCCGTGGAATTCCCCGGAGTCCGAGGGCTGTCCCTTCATCAAGGCCAGGAGGCCCAGGTTCCTCAGGCAGGTGATCTGCCCCACCTTGTCCCCCACGGATTCGCGGAGGGCGAGGGCCTTGGTGAACAGGGCCTCGGCCCCGGAGTGGTCCTGGGCCATGAGGGCGGTGACGCCCAGGTTGTTGAGCGCCAGGGCCTCGCCCCATCGGTTCCCGAGGCCCCGCTGAAGGTCCAGGTTGGTCCGGTACAGGTGGTTCGCCCCTGCAAGGTCGCCCCGTTTCTGCGCCAGGTTCGCCAGGTTGTTCTGGGCCAGGGAGATATAAAATTGGTCGCCGGTCTGCTGGCTGAGGCTGAGGGAGCGCTCGTAGAAGGCCTTGGCCTCCTCATCCCTGCCCCTTTCCGCCGCGATGAGACCGAGGTGGTTGTAGCCGAGGGTCTCCCCGTCCCGGTCCCCGATGGCCTGGGCCAGGGACAGCGCCGCCTCCCGCAGGCGCTGGGCCTCGTCGAGGTCCCCCAGGTCCTTCGCGAGATAGGCCTTCAAGCCCAGGGCGCGGCCCTCGGCCCAGCGGTCGCCCGTGGCCCGGGCGGACATCAGGGCCCAGTTGGCGACCGGGAGGGCCTGATCCTCTCCCAGCCGGCGGAGACAGGCCGCATAGGCCGAGACGGCGCTGGAAAAGCCCGGGGCCCGGAGGGCCGCCTCCCGCAGGAAGGGCTCGCTGCCCCTGAAGTCCCCCTTCAGGAACCGTGCCTTGCCATTGGCGTAGGACGCGAAGACCCCGGGGGGCACCTCTGGATCCTGAACGCTGCGGGACCGGAGGGGGTCCACCTTCCGGAGCAGATCGTGGGCGGCGGGGTCCACCAGGGCGTAGGGCACGAAGGAGGCCTGCAGGGCCGCCGTCGAGGAGCCTGCGGCTCGGACATGCCCCTTTTCGTCTACCAACTCATAGGAAAGGGTCTGGGCCCGGTGGAGGTTGTCCTGGGTGAGGGATCCCCGGAGGAAGAGACGGGCGCCCAGGGCCCTGGCGATGCGGGACTGGCCGGCGGGCTCGAGGCTCTCGGCAGGGCTCAGGTGGAGGTTGGTGATGACCCGGAGCACGGATTCGGGTTCCACCACGGCCAGGCTGGGCGAGGCGTGCAGGGCGGTGCCAAGCAGTTCGGGCATGCCCACCGCCAGGAGGGCGTCCAGGTTCGAATCCCCGGTGTCGTTCCGGATCGGCATGACGGCCACCCTGGGCGGCTGGTCCTTTCCCAGGTCGGCAATGCTGCTGCGCCCGAACAGGAAGTAGCCCAGGCCGAGCAGGACGAGGAGGGTGACCGCCGCGCTCCCGGCCCACCAGACGGCGGCATTCCGTTCCAGCAGGCGGGAAAGCGCTTCGGCCACCTGCTGGCTCGTGGGACGCCTGGAGGCCTGGCCATCCAGCATGGCCAGGAGCAGGGCCTTCAAGGGCCTGGAAAGGTGGCGCCCCCTAAGGGATTTGAGGTCGCCCGCGAGGGTCGCCGCCATCCTCTCCCGTCCTTCCCCGGGGAAGGGGTGGTCGCCCAGGAGCAGTTCCCAGGCCACGACACCGAGGGAGAAGACATCGCTCGGAGGCCCCACTCGCTTCCCGCTCATCTGCTCGGGGGAAGCGTAGGTGGGACTCCCCATGAAGATGCCCGCCTCGGTCATCTCCCCCCACCTGGACATGGAAGGCGAGGGCCGGAGGGAGTCCTCGCTGATCCCCCCCTCCTGATCGAGGGCCAGGGCTTCCATTCGCGTGGCATCGTTCCCGCCACGGTCCTCCGGCAATACGAAGTTGGGCCCGCTGCCGGTGAGGGCCTCACCGATGCCGTAGGCGTAATCCACCAGCCGGGCGAGCCCGAAGTCCAGGACCTTGACCTGGCCCGAGGCATCCACCATCACGTTGCCGGGTTTCAGGTCCCGGTGGACGATGCCCTTGGTGTGGGCCGCCTCCAGGGCGACGGCGATGGCTTTCAGGACCGAGAGCTTCCGGGACAGGTCCAGGCCCTTGGCCACCGTGGCGAGTGTCTCCCCCTGGATATACTCCATGGCGATGTAGGCATTCCCCTGGGCCTCCACCCAGTCATGCACCTGGCAGACATGGGGGTGGTTGAGCTGCGCAAGGGCCCTGGCTTCCCGGCGGAACCGCTCCGTGGTGGCGGCATGTCCATCCGCGTCCAGCCGGACGGACTTCAGGGCCACCCGGCGTTCCAGCACCGGATCCCAGGCCAGATAGACCGCGCCCATGCCTCCCTGGCCCAGGAGCGTCTCCACCTGAAACCGACCCACCCGCGAGCCCGGGCCCAGCGCCCCCGGTCCCGGCCCCCCTGGGCCGGGCGCACCGGAGGGCGCTGGTGTCATCGGAGGCGGGGTCATGGCGGGAGGCCGTTTACTTCATCTGCCGGCTTTGCGCTGCCTCGATGAGTTCCTTGATGCGGCGCGCATCGGCCTTGCGGTGGCCATGGCTGGTGAGGGGGTCGCTGCCGCCGGTGCTTTCCACCAGAAGGTCGGCCCAGAGCAGGCCCGTGTCGATGCGCACGCTGGCCACCTTCGACAGGTGGATGCTGATCTCGTTCACCGTGAACCAGGACCGCTTGCGCCGCATCACCGCGACATCCGTGATTTCGATGACCGTGCTGAACAGGTGATTGCCCCTGGTCCAGCGGCTGGCCTGGAAGGTTTCGCTCATCCGAGCGCCTCCTTGGCGGCGGCGGCCACGGCCTGGGGGGTGATGCCGTAGGCCTCCAGCAGCTTCTCGGGCTTGCCGCTCTGGCCGAAGAGGTCCTTCACGCCCACCCGGCGGACGGGCATGGGATGGGCCTCGGACAGGAGCTCCGCCACCAGGCCTCCGAGGCCCCCGTGGATCTGGTGCTCCTCGCAGGTGACCACGACCTTGTGCTTCCCGGCCAGGGCGACCAGCGTGTCGCGATCGAAGGGCTTGAGGGTGGGTGTGTGCAGCACCGTGGCCTCGAGGCCTTCCGTGGCCAGCAGCTCCGCCGCGTCGAGGCAGATGGAGGTGCCCAGGCCGCAGCCCACCAGCAGCACGTCCCTCCCCTCCCGCATCACCACGGCCTTGCCCAGCTGGAAGCGGTAGTCCTCGGCGTGGATGCGGGGGAACTTGTCGCGGGTGAGGCGGACGTAGACGGGGCCCTGGTGGGTGCAGGCAGCGCGGATGGCCTGGCGAGTCTCGATGGCATCCGCGGGGGAGATGATGGTCATGCCCGGGATCATGCTCATGAGGGCCAGGTCCTCGAGGCACTGGTGGGTGCCGCCGTCCTCACCCACCGTGAGGCCCGCATGGGTGGCCACGATCTTCACATTCTGCCGGCCCACGCCCACGGCCTGGCGGACGAACTCGTAGGCCCGGCCCGTGGCGAACATGGCGAAGGTGCTCACGAAGGGCACCACGCCCGTCGTGGCGGCTCCGGCTGCGGCGGCCACCATGCCCTGTTCGGCGGCGCCCATGTTGAAGAAGCGCTCCGGGAAGGCCTTGGCGAACTTGCTGGTGCGGGTGGACCCGGCCAGGTCCGCGTCGAACACGATGATATTGGCGCCCTCGTTTCCCAGTTCCACCAGGGTGTCGCCGTAGGCATCCCGCAGGCTGTCCATGACGCCGCCCGCCCTGCCGCCCACGCCCGCCGTCTCCAGACCCGCCATGACCACTCCCCAAGGAAGCCTCCAGTCTACGCGAGGTCCCGTCCGGACGCTGCCGCTGCGCGGCGGGGCCAGGCGGACCGCATGGTGGTCCGTAAAAAATCCGGGAAGAGGCCTTAGGCTGGAGGCATGGCGAGGCCTGTCCGACCTTCTTCCCTGCTCTGGGGCCTGTTTGTGGTCCTCGGCGGGACCGCCCTGGCCCTGCGCCTTCGCCTGCCCCGACATCCGGCCCTGCTTTGGATCACCGCAGCCATGCTGCTGCTGCTGGCCTGGAGAATGCTGTCGCTCCTTCAGGGCTGGAGGCGCGGCCTGCTGCCGGGCACGCGACTCCTGCTGCCGGCGGTGATCCTGGTGGAGGGCCTGGGCCTGATCCTCACCTCCAGTTCCGATGGGGTCCTGAAGATCCGCCTCGGTACCGCCCTGGCCCTGGAATTCCTGCTGGTGGCCCTCGCTGTCCGCGCCTGGCGCCGGGCAGAAGCCTTTCCCGGAACCTGGCCCGAGGACCGCATCGCCCTGGCCTTCGAGGCCCTCGTGCCACCCCGCGCGGCACGCCTCTTGGCCCTGGAGCTGGTGATGCTCGGCGGTGCCATGCGCTTCCTGGCCGGGGGGTTCAGGCACCCGGCGCTCCCGGGATTCAGCCATCATCTCGAGTCCGCCCTGCGAGGATTCCTGCCGGCCCTGCCCCTCCTGATCCCCGGCGATGTCCTCTTCCTGAAGGTGGTCTCCTCGGGGCTGGCCCCCTGGCTGCGCTGGGTCCTGCATGGGTCCACCGTCTATGCGGTGGTCTGGCTGTTCGGCTTCTACGCCAGCCTCAAGGCCCGTCCCCACCAGATCCGCGAGGGCATGGTGTACCTGCACCTGGGCCTGATGAAATCCGTCGCCTTCCCGGCCCGGCTGGTCCAGACGGCCGCCCCCCTTCCGGACTTCGACGATGACTGGGCCCGCCACGCCCACCTGAAAGGGGTGGAGAAACTGATCGCCAAGGGGGCTCCGGTCCTGGAGTTGAGCCTTTCCGAGCCCGTCCGGGTGCTGGGCCTGCTCGGCCCCGGTCGCCCCGCCTTGCGGCTCGCGGTGTCCTGCGATGACCCCTCCGCCTTCCTGGCTGCCCTGGGCCGCCCATGCGCCTGAGCCTCCCCATCGACCCCCTGCTGCCGCAGGTGGTGGCGTCCCTGCGCGGCAACCCGAACCTGGTGCTCCAGGCGGATCCCGGCGCCGGCAAGACCACCCGGGTGCCTCCGGCGCTGCTCGAGGCGGGCCTGCTGGGGGAGGGCGAGTGCTGGATCCTCGAACCCCGCCGCCTGGCCGCGCGTCTGGCCGCTGCCCGGGTGGCCGACGAGCTCGGCGAGGCCCTGGGCCAGCGGGCCGGCTATGCCGTGCGCTTCGAGCAGAAGGTGTCGAAAGGCACCCGGCTGCGCTTCGTCACCGAGGGCCTGCTGCTGCGGCGGCTGCAGGGCGATCCGCAGCTGCGAGGCATCGCCGCCGTGGTGCTGGACGAGTTCCACGAGCGGCACCTGCACACGGACCTGGGCCTCACCCTCCTGCGCCGGCTCCAGCGTGGGACCCGGCCCGGCCTCCGGTTGCTGGTCATGTCCGCCACCCTCGACCCCGGCCCCGTGGCCGCCTTCCTCGAGGCGCCGGTCCTGAAGAGCGAGGGCCGGGCCTTCCCCGTGGAAACGGCCTACCTGACCAGGCCCGATGATCGGCCCATTGAGCTGCAGGTCTCGGAGGCGCTCGACCGGCTCTATGGGGAAGGCCTGCTCGACCACACCCTGGTGTTCCTGCCGGGCGCAGCGGAGATCCGGGCCTGCCTGAGGGGCTGCGAGGCCGTGGCGGCGCGGCTGGGCCTGAGCCTGCGGCCCCTGCACGGCGAGCTGTCCCCGGAGGCCCAGACCCATGCCCTGGAGGTCACGGGGACCCCCAAGGTCATCCTCAGCACCAACGTGGCCGAGAGCTCCGTCACCCTGGACGGCATCGGCGCCGTGGTGGATTCGGGCCTGGGCCGGGAGGCCACACACTCGCCCTGGTCGGGTCTGTCGGGGCTGCGCACGGTGCGTATCAGCCAGGCCCGCTGCGTACAGCGCACGGGCCGCGCGGGCCGCACGGGGCCTGGCCGGTGCCTGCGCTTGTATACCGAGGCGGACTTCGGGGCCCGCCCCGCCTTCGACCAGCCCGAACTGCAGCGCTCGGACCTGGCGGAGCCTCTGCTCGCCCTGCATGGGATGGGCATCGGCGAGCCCGGCGCCCTGGACTGGTTCGAGGCGCCACCCGAAACCGCCCTGGCCGCGGCGGAAGCCCTGCTCACACGCCTCGGCGCCCTTGCAGACGGCGCCCTCAGCCCCGTGGGGAGGCGCATGGGGGAGCTGCCCCTGCATCCCCGCCTGGCCCGGCTGGCCCTGGCCGGCGAGGACCTTGGCATTCCGCAGCTGGCCCTGCGCGCCGCGGCCCTGCTGGAGACCGGCAACCTCTCGGCGCGCCAGGGCCTGGACCGGGCACCTGCCAAGTCGGGGCACGGCGCGGATTCGGACCTCCTGCTGCGCCTGGACCAGTTCGAGGAGGCCGAGGACGCGGGCTTCGGTGCGGGGGCCTGCCGGGCCGCCGGCCTGGATGCCAACGCCGTCCACCGGGCGAAGCGGGCCGTCCACTCCCTCGCCCGGTTCTTGCCTTCGCCCGCCGAACCCGAGGATGCGGAGGCGCGCCTGCTGAAGGCCCTGCTCCTGGCCTACCCGGACCGCGTGGGGCAGCTTTCCGCCAGCGGCACCGTCGCCTTCGCCGGGGGCGGGGGCGCGAAGCTGGATCCCGGATGCCGGGTCCGGCGGCCGGGCCTGATCCTGGCCCTGGAGGCCGAGGCCGTGAAGCAGGGCACCGGTGCTCAGACGCTGGTCCGCCTGGCCTCGCGGTGCGAGGCGGACTGGCTGCTGGACGCCTTTCCGGAGCGGCTGGAGGACGTGGATGAGGTGCAGTTCAACCCTGCCGCGGGTCGCGTCGAGCGGCGAGCCGAGATCCGCTACGAGGGCCTGACCCTCGATGCCAGCCGCGGCCCCGCCGATCCTGCCGATCCGCGCGTGACGGCCCTGCTGGCCGGGGCGTTGCGGGAGCGTCCCCTCGACGAGGTGCCTGCCCGGTTCCTGGCCCGCCTGGCCTTCCTGCGGAAGCACCGCCCCGAGCTGAACCTGCCCCAGGACCTTCTGGGACCGCTGCTCGCCGGGGCCTGCGCGGGACGGACCACCCTGCGGGAGGTGCAGGACGTGGACTGGACCGCGGCCCTGCGCCAGGCCTTCCCCGCCGAGACGCTGCGCCTGCTGGAAGCCTGGGCGCCCGAGGCCATCCAGCTGCCCAAGGGCCGACCCACGAAGGTCCACTACGAGGCCGATCCCCCCTGGATCGCCTCCCGGCTCCAGGACTTCTGGGGCCTGAAGAGGAGCCCCTCGGTCGCCGGCGGCGCCGTGCCCCTGGTGCTGCACCTGCTGGCCCCCAATATGCGGGCCGTCCAGGTCACCACAGACCTCGCAGGCTTCTGGCAGCGGGTCTACCAGGAGCTGCGGCCGGGATTATCCCGGCGCTATCCCAAGCACCATTGGCCGGAGTAGAAGCTACCCTGGAACCCATGCTGACCTTCCGCCCCATCCGTCCCGAGGACGATGCCCCCGTGGCGACCATCATCCGCCGGGTCATGCCCGAGTTCGGGGCCGATGGGCCGGGCTTCGCCCTCCATGACCCGGAGGTGGACCGCATGAGCGCGGCCTATTCGGTCCCCGGCGCGGCCTATTTCGTGGTGGTCGGAGAGGCCGGCCGGGTGGTGGGTGGAGGCGGCATCGCCGCCCTCGACGGCGGTGACCCGAGCGTCTGCGAGCTGCGGAAGATGTACTTCCTCCCCGAGGCCCGGGGCCGGGGCCTCGGCGAGGCCCTCCTGCGCCATTGCCTGGAAGTGGCCAAGACCCTGGGCTACCGAACCTGCTACCTGGAGACCCTCACGGGCATGGACCAGGCGATCCGCCTCTACACCAGGGTCGGCTTCCGGCCCCTCTGCTCGCCCCTGGGCCGGACCGGCCACTGCGGCTGCGACCAGTGGTTCGCCAGGGACTTGAAATGATCCTGGGATTGGGCACAGACCTCTGTCCGCCGTCGCGCTGGCGGCACCTCATCGAACGGTTCGGGGCGGAGAAGTGCGCGGGGCGGATCCTCCACCCGGAGGAGATGGCCTACCTTCTGGGCGGCCACCGGGCCCGTCTCCCCGAGCGCCTGGCCGGGCGCTGGGCCCTCCGGGAGGCCTTCGGCAAGGCCCTCGGCACGGGCCTGGAGGGCTGGTCCTGGAAGGAGCTCCGCTACGTGAACGGCCGCCTTTGGGCGGTGGGCGCCCTGGCCAACCTCCTGGCATCCCGGGAGATCCGAACCTTGCATGGCAGTGTCAGCCATGACGGGGACCTGGCCCTGGCGGTGGTCATCCTGGAAGGGTGAATCGACAGAAACTCAAGCCTCGGCCCCCGCAGCCGATCCTGGGAACAGGAAGACCCGATGGATCCCATCCTGTCCAAGCAACAGATGACCCTTGCCGAGTTCCGGAGCCTCCGGGACTTCATCTATGCCAAGTCCGGCATTTTCTTCAGTGAGTCGAAGCAGTACTTCCTGGAGAACCGGCTGAGCAAGCGGGTCGCCGAGCTGAAGCTCCGGAGCTACGGGGACTACCTCTCCCTCCTGCAGGGTGCCCAGGGGGCCGCGGAACTGAAACAGCTCTTCGTGGAGATCACCACGAACGAGACCAGTTTCTGGCGGAACCCCCCCCAGATCGAGGCCTTCCAGAACATCGTGCTCCCGGATGCGGCCAAGCAGGCCCGGGAACGGGGCCAGAGCCGGCTCCGCCTATGGTCGGCCGCCTGTTCCAGCGGCGAGGAGCCCTACACCCTGGCCATGATCTGCCATGACCTGAAGGACACGGTGCTCCGCGGGCTCACCGTGGAGATTTTGGGCACGGACATCAGCGAGAAGGTGCTGGCCCATGCCCAGGATGCGGTCTACAACAGCTACACCCTCAGGAACCTGACGCCGGAACAGCTGCAGCGCCACTTCGTGCCCCTGGGCAAGGACCTCTTCCAGCTGAAACCCGAGGTCCAGCGCCTCACCACGCTCCGGCATTGCAACCTGGTGGACTATCCGGCCTACCGCCAGCTGGGGGCCTTCGACGTCATCTTCTGCCGGAACGTCCTCATCTACTTCGACGAGGCGGCCAAGGCCCAGGTGCTGAAGGGGTTCCACGGCCAGCTCCACCCCAAGGCATATCTGCTGGTGGGACACAGCGAAAGCATCCATGCTTTCAACACCGGATTTGAGCTGCTGCATTTCAGCAAAGCCATGGGATACCGGAAGCGGGCCTGATCGGCCAGGAGTCGTGCAATGCCCATCACCCCTCAAGAACTCATCGCGAACCTCGGAGACCTGCCGCCCCTTCCGCAGGTGGCCTCCCAGGTCCTGCGAGTGTCCGCGGACCCCGACGCCAATGCCGAGGACCTGCGCAAGGTCATCTCCATGGATCAGGCCCTCACCAGCCAGATCCTGAAGATCTCCAATTCGGCCATGTTCGGCATGGTCCGGGAGGTCACGACCCTGACCCAGGCGATCATGACCCTCGGCTTCTCCACCATCAAGAGCGTGGTCATCGCCAGTTCGGCCAAGAACCTCTACCATCGGGGCACCGTGGGTCTCCAGGAACGGCTCATCTGGGAGCATGCCCTGGTGTCCGCCATCGCGAGCCGGGCCTTCGCAAAAAGCCTCCGGTTCCCGCGCATGGAAGAGGCCTTCATCGGGGGCCTCCTGCACGACATCGGGAAGTCCGTCCTGGGCGTGAAATTCCCCGACCGTTATGGTGCCCTGCTCCGGACCGTCTACAACGAGAACGGCGTCTGCCTGGACCTAGAGCTGGAGACCTTCGGCTTCGATCACGCCATGGTGGGCGAGGCCCTGGTCAGCAGGTGGAACCTGGCCACCAGCCTGCAGGCCGCCGTCCGCTGGCACCACGATCCCATGCACGCCGAGGATGTCCACCGGGAACTGGCCGCCATCGTGGCCCTGGCCAACCACCTGGCCCTGGAGGAGAAGGTGGGCATCGGGGACCCGCACCATCTGGAAGATGCCACCCTCCAGGCCATGGGGATCCTCCAGCTCAGCCCCGAGGCCCTGGGCGGCATCAAGGAGGGTGTGAAGAGCGCCATCGAGCAGGACAAGACGATGATCGCGGAGTTCTGAATGATCACTCCGGAGCAGTTCACCTCGCGCATGAAGGCCAAGAACCTGCCCAGCCTCCCCCTGACGGTGGTGGCCCTGGGCGAGGCCGTTCAGGACGAGCGCTGCACCGTGGACCGCATCCTGGGCATCCTGTCCAAGGACCCCTCCCTGTCCGCCACCCTGCTGCGCCTTGCCAACTCGGCCCTCTACGCCGGGGAAGGGTCTGTCCAGGACCTGCGCTCGGCCGTGCTGCGGCTGGGCTTTGACGCCATGGCCAACCTGAGCACCGGAGCCGCCGTCATCAAGAACCTGAGGTCCGGAACCCACCTCGACGCGGTGAAGCTGTGGCAGCACAGCGTGGCCGTGGGCCTCACCGCCAAGGGAATCTGCAGCCTGGCCAAGCGACATGGCCAGGCCGAGACCGCTTTCCTCACGGGCCTGCTCCACGACATCGGCAAGATCGCCCTCGACACCTGTTTTCCGGAGGAATACACCGCCGTGCTCCAGAAGGTCGCCGAAGGCGCCTTCTTTGTGGACGCCGAGCGCGAGGTCCTGGGCATGGATCATGCGGAGGCCGGCGCGCTCCTCGCCGCGAACTGGGCCTTCCCGACGGCGATCATCGAGGTGATCCGGGTCCACCACGCCCCAGGCCCCGAGGACTTCCTGCCCAACCTGATCCACATGTCTGACCTGCTGGTGCGGACCCGCATCCCCATGGGCCCCGCCGACGAGCACCTGATGATCTCCTTCGATGATCTGCCGGCCTTCAAGGCAGTCCTGGCCGGGTCCCTGCACAAGGACCTGGATGTGGAGCGGATGACCTTCTCCATCGACGACGAGGTGGACCATGCCCTGGCCTTCGTCGAGATGGCCTTCCAGGCATAGGGGATAGCACGATGACGATCCGGATACTGGTGGTGGATGACAGCCCCTTCATGCGGAAGTCCCTGCAGAAGATGTTGGAGGAGGCACCGGACCTGCGCGTGGTGGCCACGGCCCGGGACGGCATCGATGCCCTCGAGAAAATCGAAGAGTACAAGCCGGACCTCGTCACCCTCGATATCGAGATGCCCCGGATGGATGGCCTCACCTGCCTGAAGAAGATCATGGCGCAGCACCCCATGCCGGTACTGATGGTGTCGAGCCTCACCCAGGAAGGGGCCCAGGCCACCCTGGACGCGCTCTCCTTGGGGGCCCTGGACTTCATCCCGAAAGAGAGCGGTTTCGCCAGCATGAGCATCCTGCAGATCCAGAAGGACCTGCAGGAGAAAGTGCGGCGCCTGGCCTCAAGCCCTCGTTTCCACAGGGCGGTCCCGGCCCCGGCCCGGCCCGCATCCACCCCCGCCGCACCGGCAGCGCCCGTCGCCGGATCCCTGGCCGCGCCGAAGGCACATACGCCTCCGCCCGCCCATGACTCCAGGCTGGGCTCCTCGCCCCAGGCGGAGTTGCTGCTCATCGGCACCTCCACCGGGGGCCCGAAGGCCCTGCAGGACATCCTTCCCACCCTGCCGGCCAGCCTGCCGGTCCCCTGCCTCATCGTCCAGCACATGCCGAGCACCTTCACCAGGCCCTTCGCCGATCGCCTGAATGGCCTCTGCAAAGTGCACGTGAAGGAGGCGGAGCAGGGCGAGCCCCTGCAGGCCGGCACGGTCTACATCGCGCCCGGCGGCATCCACATGACCTACGGGGCCCGGGGACCGAAGGGCCACATCGAACTGGGTCCCGAGCCCGTATCCTCCCTCCACCGTCCCAGCGTGGACGTGCTCTTCATGAGTGTGGTGGAGCTGTTCCGGGGCCAGGTGCTCGCGGGGATCCTCACGGGCATGGGCTCGGACGGGGCCAAGGGCATGGAGCAGCTGAAGCAGAAGGGAGCCTACACCCTCGCCGAGGCCGAGGAGAGCTGCGCGGTCTACGGCATGCCGCGCGCCGCCGTGGAGCGGGGCTGCGTGGATGTCGTCGCGCCGCTGGCCGACATCCCGGGCCACCTCCGCCGACACTTCGGGATCTAGGGGCCCGTCCTCGTGGACATCCCCGCGATCCTGGGGTCCCTGCAGATTCCGGCGTCCGCCGCCCCACCTGCCGAGGCCCTGGCCAATTCCCTCGCGGGGCAGAGCGTCGAGGCCACGCTGGAAGCCATCCTCCCCGACGGCCTGCTCCTGCGCCTTCCGGACGGAACCCAGTTGCAGGCCCAAGGTACCCTGCCCTTCCCCCTGGGCAGTGCCCTCACCCTGGCGGCCGTCCCGCTGCCCGATGGGACCGGGCTGCGCCTGCAGGTGATTCGTGCGGTCCCCCCGCCCAGCACGGCCCTGCTGAGCCCTCTGGTGCTGGGCGAGGCGGCCGGCCTGCTGAGCCGGATCCAGTCCGGAGCCCTGGCGGACCTCCTGCGCGACCTGCTCCAGGCGGGCCCGGCCACCGCGGAGCAGCCGGAGGCCTGGTCGGCCTGGATGAAAGCGGCCATGAAGACCCTGGCCGACCCCGCCGCCTCCCCGAACGAATCGACCTTCCACCGGCTCCAGGCCCAGGAAGGGACCGGCTGGTTTGAGCTCCCGCTGCCCTGGGCTCCAGGCGCCGAGCCCGTGCGGATCTGGATCGAGGACGAGCGGAGCGCACCGAAAGGGGAGTCCGACCCGGCCCGCCGCGTGTTCCTCAGCATCCCCTTCAGCACCCTGGGCGAGGTCCGACTCGGAGTGGAACAGCGCAGCGCAGGAACCAGGGTGCGGCTCTGGGTCCAGGATCCGCAGCAGCTGGCGGCCGTCCGGCAGGATCTCGAAAGGGAACTGGCTTCGCTGGGACGGCCCGTGGACCTGAAGGTCTTCGCCCTCCCCCCGGGCACGCCCGATCTCCGGGCCATGGCCGGCGCCAGCCCCCTCCAGGCCCTGGGCTGATCCCAGCCGACTCAGCCTTTCCGCAGCTGCCGCAGGAGCCTCGGCAGCCGGTTCAGGGCCGCCTGGGCCTCGGCCCATTCCCGGTGGGGGCGGGCCGGGAAGCCGGTGACGAAGCTGCCCTCGGGCAGGCTCTTGGCCACCACGCTGTTCCCCCCCACGACGCTGCGGCTGCCGATCTCGATGTGGCCCACCACGCCCACCTTTCCCGCCAGGGTCACGTAGTCGCCCAGCTTCGTGGAGCCGCTGATGCCCGTCTGGCTGATGAGCAGGCAGTGGTTCCCCACCTGCACGTTGTGAGCCACCTGCACCTGGTTGTCGATCTTGGTGCCGGGGCCGATGCGGGTGGGGCCGAGCACGCCCCGGTCGATGCAGACGCAGGCGCCGATCTCCACGTCATCACCCACCTCCACCCAGCCCACCTGGGGGATCTTGGCATGCCGCCCCTCCACGAGCACGTAACCATAGCCGTCGCTGCCCACCACGGAATTCGCGTGGATGGCCACCCGGTTCCCCAGGCGGGTGCGCCGGTAGAGCACCGCGCCGGAAAACAGTTCGCAGCCATCGCCCAGCACGCAGTCCTCCCCAACGTGAACCCCCGGATGCAGCAGACAGTCCTTGCCGAGGACAGTGCGCGCTCCCACCGTGGCTCCGGGCGCGACGCGGGAGCCGGCCCCGATCACTGCCGTGGGATGAACCGAGGCGTCACTCCAATCGGGCCGGGACTCGGGGTGCAGCCAGCCGATGGCCTGGGCGAAGGCCCAGTAGGGGTGCTTCACGCGCAGGACAGGGCGGTCGCCCAGGTCCACCGTGGCCTCCACGAGGATCAGGCCCGCCAGGCTCTCCTTGGCCTTGGCGGCATACTTCGGATTGGCCAGGAAGCTCACGGATCCAGCGCCAGCCTCCTCCAGGGGCTTCACTTCGGAAATCGGGCGTTCCGGGGGACAATGCTCCAGGACGCCGCCCAGACGTTCGGCCAGATCCTGCGCGGTCAGGGTCATCAGGGTCCGGGTCATGGGTGCTCCTCGTCAGCCTTCAGTCTTCAGTCTTCAGCCTTCAGTTTCCAGTCATCCGTGTGGAATCCATCATGCATCCTGTCCTGTTCGAGATCGGCTCCTTTCCCCTGGGCACCTACGGGCTGCTGCTGGCCATCGCCTTCTTTGCGGGCACGGCCCTGGCGAAACGCCAGGCGAAGCTGGACGGTCTCGTTCCCGCGGCCATCACGGACCTGGCCATCGCCATGCTCATCTCCGCCATCGTCGGTTCGAAACTGCTCATGATCGTCGTGGACCTGATCAACGGCGCCCCCCTGCAGGAAGTCTTCTCCCTCGGGACCCTGCGGGCGGGCGGCGCCATCCATGGCGGCATCATCGCGGCCACGGCGGTGTTCTTCTGGAAGCTCCGCAAGGGCCAGGGCCTGCCCCTCCGAGTCACCGGGGATGCCCTGGTGCCCGGCGTGGCCCTGGGCCAGGCCATCGGCCGGCTGGGCTGCTTCTCGGCCGGCTGCTGCTACGGCACCGAGACCCATGTACCCTGGGCCGTGACCTTCACCAACCCCGTCGCCCAGGCCTTCAGCGGCACCCCCCTGGAGATTCCCCTCCATCCCGTGCAGCTCTACAACAGCCTCGCCAACCTCGTGGTCATGGGCATCCTGCTCCTGGCCCGCCCCAAGCGTGCCTTCCAGGGCCAGATCTTCGCCCTCTACTTCCTGGTGGAGGGACTGGGCCGGGTCCTCACCGAGACCTGGCGCGGGGACATCGATCGCGGCACGGGCTGGCTGGGCTTGGCCTGGCTCAGCACGGGACGGGTCACGGGCCTGGCGTTCATGCTGCTGGGACTGGGCGTCTGGCTGGTTTGGCGTCGGCGGCCGGTGACTCAAGTCAGGAGCTCTAAATGATCAGCCTGCGCGCCGAAGAAGGCGCCCCCCGACTGGACCGGTTCCTGGCCGACCGCTTTCCCGAGATCCCCCGGGCCCGCTGGGACGTCCATGTCCGCACGGGCGAGATCAAGGTGAACGGGCAGGCCGTGACCAAGGGCGGCGTGAAGCTCCGCCCGGGGGACCTGGTGGAAACGGAACTCCCGACGATCCCCGTGCCTGCGGCCCATCTGGAGGCCGAGGCCATCGACCTGCCCACCCTCTTCGAGGACGCCCACCTGTGGATCGTGGACAAGCCCGCGGGCATGGTGGTGCACCCGGGCCCGGGCCACGCCGGAGGCACGGTCGTGAACGCCCTCCTGCACCGCCTCCAGTCCCCGGTGGTCCTGGAGTCCGTGGTGGAGGAAGCCGAGGACACGGAGGAACTGGCCTCGGGCTGGCCGGGCCTGGTGCATCGCCTGGACCGCTACACCACGGGTTGCCTCTGCCTCGCGAAGACTGCCGAGGCCCAGCGGGACATCCAGTCCCAGTTCAAGGCCCGCACCGTGGAGAAACGCTACCTGGCCCTGGTGCGCCACTCCCCCAAGCTGCCCCAGCTGGGCAGCCTGCTCATCGACGAACCCATCGCCCGCCACAAGCGGGACCGCCTGCGCATGGTGGTGGCCGCGGGCGGGCGCTCCGCCCAGACCCGCATCCGCGTGCTGGCCCGCACCTCGAGCATCGCCCTGGTGGAGTGCGAGCTGCTCACGGGGCGCACCCACCAGATCCGGGTGCACCTCGCCCACCTCCGGGCCCCGCTCATGGGTGATCCCCTCTACGGCGGCCCCGGCCGCTGGAAGGACGTGGATGGCCAGGCCCTCCTGCTGCCCCATCCGGCCCTGCACGCCTGGAAGCTCTCCGTGAATCATCCCGTAACCGGGGTGCGCATCGATGCGGAAGCACCCATTCCCGATGCCTTCAGGGCCCTGGCGGTCGCCCTGGGCCTGCCTGAGTTCTGAGGCCGGCGCAGCGTCCAATCGCGATGGGGGCTTCGACCGGTCAGGCGCTGTCGTTATCTACGAGGCCCCAGCGGTCCCAGAGCAGCAGCAGCAGCAGGCCGGGAAGGGCAGCCAGGGCGCAAATGGGGAAATAGAGGGTCCAGCCCACCCGCTCGGCGAGAAAGCCGGTGAAGCCAGCAAAGAAGGTCCGCGGCAGGGCCATGAGCGCACTGAAGAGCGCGTACTGGGTGCCTGTGTACTTGAGGTTGCAACTCCCCATGAGCAGGGCCGCGAAGGCGCTGCCGCCCATGCCGTAGGCCAGGTTTTCCAGGGAGTTCGCTGCCACCAGCAGGGGCAGGTGGCGGCCCAGCAGCGAGATGGCCCAGAAGCCCAGGATGCTGCCGGCCTGCACGAAGCCGCAGATCCACAAGGCCCTGCGCAGGCTCATGCGCATGAGCATCCAGCCGCCGATGAGGCCGCCCAGGATGATGGCCACCATGGCTGTGGTCTTCTGCACAGTACCGATCTGCATCTTGGTGAACCCCATGCCTCGCATCAGGAAGGGCATGGTCATGGATTCCGCCAGCCAGTCCCCCAGCTTGTAGAAGACGGTGAACGCCAAGAGCAAGCCGATGCCTGGCCGCCGGAGCAGGTCGCGCAGGGGTTCCGCCACTGCCTCCGCCAGGGTTCGTGGGGCCTTGGCCCGCGTGTCTGTGTTGGAAGCCAGGAGCGTGGCGAGCATTCCAAGCAGGGTGAGGCAGGCCATCATGAGGTAGGTGAACCGCCAGTCCGTGGCCTGGGCAAGGATGAGGGCGAGACCGCCGCTGATGAGCATGGCCACCCGGTAGCCCGTGATGTGGATGCTGTTCCCAAGACCCAGGTGCACCTGATCCAGGGCCTCGGCCCGCCAGGCGTCCACGGCGATGTCGAAGGTGGCGGATGTGAAGGCCACCGCGAGGGCCAACCCGGCAACCGGCCAGAGGCCCAGATGGGGATCCCGCCGGGCCAACTGCCAGAGGGCCGCCGCCATCCCCGCCTGCATGAGAAGCATCCAGCCCCTTCGTCGCCCAAAAAGAGGCAGGGCGTACCGGTCCAGCAGGGGGGCCCACAAAATTTTGAGGGTGTACGGCAAGGTCACGTAGCTGAACAGGCCGATGGTGGCCAGGCTCAGCTTCTCGTCCGTCATCCAGGCCTTCAGGGTCGAGCCCGTCAGGAAGAGCGGCAGTCCCGAGGCGAACCCGAGCAGGACGAGGACCAGGAGGCGGCGACGAGGCATGGGAGATGGTAACGGGTGAGACGCTGCCGCGCTCTGGGCGATGAATCAGTTCAGCGGGGGCTCCGGCCCGGCGTGGGTGTGCAGGTCATGGACCAGGTGCCCCCCGAGGTGGCCCGTGCGGCCCAGAGCCAGGACACCCGCGACGCTCAGCAGGAGCCACAGCGCCAGCAGGACCGTTTCCAGGGCCTTCAACAGCGCCTGCCTCCGGAATTGCGGCAGCACCCAGAGCGCCGAGAAACCGAAGCTCAGCAGCCCCCAGATCAGGGTGGTCCACTGAGCCGCCAGTTCGTGCTCCCGGACGCCCGCCAGCAGGGCCGGCGTGGCCCGGGCGTAGCGCTCGACGGCCTCGCCGCTCGCCAGGGCGAGCAGCAGCCCCCCGAAGCCCAGCAGCAGCAGGCCCAGCGCAGCGGCATGGATGCCGCGCCGCTGGGCGGGCCAGAGCAGGCCCGCCAGCACCAGCAGGGGGGCCACCGTCAGGAGGGCGAGGGGGAAATGGACGATGGCCGGGTGAATGTGGTTCCAGGGGGGCACGGGATCTCCATGGGTGTGGGCCGGTCTTCGAGATGGATACTCCACCCTGGAAGCCGCAGATGCCACCACCAGGTTTCAAAATGCCCCAGGGGAGGAAGTCCAGGGCCCCCATGGACGCGGGACGCCTCGGCCGGGCATCGCCGCTACACTGCCCCGTGGAGCGCGCCATGGCCACACCCTTGAAGGACTCCACCCCCTACGACCTGCACCCCAGCGTGGCCTACGTCCAGGCCATCCTGGCGAACCTGGAGGCCAGAACCGGCCGCAGCCTCGAGGCCTGGGTGGACCTGGCCCGGAAGGCCTCCCCCGCGGAGACCAAGGCCCGCCGCGCCTGGCTGATGGAGCAGGGGCTGGGGACGAACCAGGCTTCCCTGGTGGCCCAGCGGGCCGGCGCCGACCCGGGCCATGCGTTCGGCGAAACCCCGGAGGGCTACCTCGCGGCCGCACCGGGTTATGTGGACGCCCAGTACGGCGGCAGGAAGGCGGCCCTGCGCCCCCTCTTCGAGCGCATCGTCAGCCTGGCTCGCGGACTGGGCGCGGACGTGAAGGTCTGTCCCTGCGAGACCATCGTGCCCCTCTTCCGGCACCACGTCTTCGCCGAGGTGAAGCCCTTCACCGCCCGCCTGGACCTGGGCCTGGCCCTCGGTGACCCGGCCAGCGTGCTGGATCCCAGTGGCCGGTTGAAGGACACAGGCGGCTTCACGAGGAAGGACCGCATCACCCACAAGCTGGAGCTCGCTTCGGAGGCGGACCTGGCGTCTGCGCAGGCCTGGCTGAAACAAGCCTACGCGCGGGACAAGCCCTGACCCGATCGGCCCAGCCCCCGGGGCCGTGCGAAGCGGGCCCACTTCTGATCTGGCGATGGGGTCAGATTTCCCTAGGCCTTCGGCTTGGGGCGGCTGGCGGGCGGCACGATGCCGTTCATGCGGAGGTACTCCGCCATCTGGCCGTAGTGGTCCATGCCGTGGAAGGACAGCAGCGTGGCCAGGCCGATGGCCGTGAAGTCCGGGCCCGGGCCGAAGGGGTTCTTGATGGGTCGGACGCCGTTCTGGGCCGTGAGGCTCTGGATGGCCTTCCGGGCGTAAGCGAAGGAGTCCTTCAAGTAATTGACGATCTCAGCCTTGGTCTTGAGGCCCTCGGGGCCCATCTCGACATGGGCCATGTCCACCTGGGGCTTCTCTCCCAGGATCAGGGCGCCGAACACGAAGTTCACGGCGGCGACGTGCTTCACCTGCTGGGCGAAGGTCTTCACGCCCTTGAACTCGCCCTGGGTGGGGGCCCAGTCGAACTTCTCTGCGGGCATGGCCTCGGCGGCGCCGATGAATTGCATCGGCACCCACTGGTAGGTGCCGTCCATGGCGGCGCCGACCGTGAGTTCGGCCACAGGGGCGGCGGGGGCCGGGGCCTGGGCCGCGAGGGGAAGGACGAGCAGAAGGGCAAGGAACGTCTTCTTCATGGCTTGCTCCTGGAATGGGAAGCCAGCCTACACCCGTAGGCAGGTGTCCAGACAAGGTTCCTGTCGGCTCCGGCCTCGGGCCCTAGGGGATCGCCACGGACACCCGGTGCACCGTCAGAACCTGGTCCAGGTCCTTCGGATCCAGCTCGACCAGGAAGCCCCGGCTGCCCCCGTTGAGGTAGATGCGGGGCAGGTCGAAGATGGTGGCCTCGGCATGGACGGGCAGGGCCTTCCGGGTGCCCAGGGGGCTGGTGCCGCCCACGAGGTAGCCGCTGTGCCGGTTGGCCACCTCGGGCCTGCAGGGCTGCACGGACCGGGCGCCGATCTGCCGGGCCAGTTCCTTGGTGCTCACCTCGCGGTCGCCGTGCATGAGGACGATCAGGGGCGCGGCCCCCTCGTCCTCCATGATCAGGGTCTTGATGACCGCGTGTTCGTCCACGGCCAGTTCCCGGGCGCACACCTTGGTGCCGCCGTGCTCCTCGTAGCGGTAGAGGCGCTCGACGAAGGGGATCCCCGCCTGCCGGAGCAGACGCGTGGCGTTGGTCGACGGTGCCTTGGACATGAGATCATGGTCCCATGACTCGGCAGGTGGTGATCGCAGGGGGCACCGGCGAGGTGGGCAAGCAGCTGCTGGCCCTGATGGCCGACCGGCCCGACCTGTCCGTCCGGGCCCTGGTGCGCAGGCCCGGGTCCACCCGGGTCTCGCCCCAGATCCAAGAGGTCCCCTTCGACTACGAGGACACGGCGGCCTACGGTCCCCTCTTCGGCCCGCCCTGCGACCTGCTGCTCATCGCCCTGGGCACCACCCGGGCCAAGGCCGGCAGTGACGAGGCCTTTCTCCGGGTGGACCGGGACTACCCCCTGCGGCTGATCTCGGCCCTGGCTGCCACCCATCCGGAGGCCCGGGTGGGCCTGGTGAGCAGCGTGGGCGCGGACCGTGCCCGCGGCCTCTACCTGGGCGCCAAGGCCGCCGTGGAGGAGGAACTGGCGGCCCAGGGCCTGGCCCACGTCATCGCCCGCCCATCCTTGCTGCGCAGCGACCGCGCCGAGTTCCGGCCCCTGGAGGCTACCCTCAACAACCTGGTCGCGCCCCTCTGGCTGGCCCTGGGGCAGAGCCTCTTCCCGCGCAGTTACGGGTGGTGGCGCTGGGCGCCCGTGCATGTGCGGGAGGTGGCCGCAGCCCTGCTCGAGGCTGCCCTGGCCCTGGAACCTGGCCAGCGGCGCGTCCTGGAGGGGCTGGACCTGCATCCGGGGCCCATCGCCCGGTGGGGGAAGCCATGAGCGCACCCCTCGCCCTGGTCACCGGCGCCTCCCGGGGCCTGGGCCGGGAAGTGTCCCGGCGGCTCGCGGCGGAAGGTTTCAGAGTCCTGGCGGGCGTCCGCACACCCGCGGCCATGAAGCCCCTTCCAGGCGTCGAGGTCCTCCCCCTGGATGTCGCAGATCCAGTGTCCATCGCCTCCGCCGCGGCCTTCGTGAAGACGCAATACGGCCACCTCGACGTGCTGGTGAACAACGCGGGCATCCTGCTGGACGAAGCCACCGGGCTCCTGGATCTGGGGGCCGACCTGCTCCGCCGCACCCTGGAGACGAACGCCCTCGGCCCCCTCCTCATGGCCCAGGCCTTCGCGCCCCTCATGGGCGGGGGTGGCCGCATCGTGAACGTGAGCAGTGCCGGCGCCCAGCTCAGCAGGGTCTCCACCTGGTCGCCCGCCTACTGCATCTCCAAGACCACCCTCAACGCCATCACGGTCCAGCTGGCCGCAGCCCTGAAGCCCCGTGGCATCACGGTAAATGCCGTGTGCCCCGGCTGGGTGCGCACGGACATGGGGGGCCCCGGGGCGCCCCGCAGCCTTCAGCAGGGCGCTGACAGCATCCTGTGGCCGGTCCTTCAGGCCGATTCCAGCATCACCGGCGGCTTCTGGCAGGACGGGAAGCGGATCGAATGGTAGGGCTCAGTCCCCAAAGGCCCGGAACTTCGCGCCCTCTGGCACCTCGATCCTGAAGGCCTCCCGCAGAAGGGGGATCAGCTCCTCCGGCGCCACCTCCCGGCCCTCGGCCTGGTCCCCGCGCAGCTCGGCGTAGGCGCGGTTGCGGAGGATGCGGCGCACCTCGGGTCCCGGCAGCTGGGCCGTGAGGGTCTTCAGGAAGCGCGATTCCGGGTGGGTGCTGGTGTAGTGGTTGGCAAGCTCGAAATCGATGGGGAGGCGCGCTTCGGGCACGAAGGCGTAGAGGTCCTCCCAGGCGCCGTGGTGGTGGGACTGGAGGACCCGCAGGCCCCCTTCCTCGGACAGCCGGTAGGTGTTGAGGAACTGGCCGTGGGCCTCGCCGTCCATCCGCACCGGGTGCAGCAGCCCCTCCCCGCCGAACCCCACGTCGCAGAGCCAGGTGGCACCTTCGAGCCGCACCAGCAGGAGCATGTGGGTGCGGGGCAGCACCTCCATCGCCCCCAGCCGCACCCGGGCCTCGCAGGGGATGGCGTCGAAGCCCAGGACCTTCAGGGCGGCCAGGAACAGGGTGTTGTGCTCGAAGCAGTAGCCGCCGCGGTGGCGCTGGATCAGCTTGGCCTGCAGCGAGGCCAGGTCCAGGCGGATGGGCAGGCCCATCTGGATGTCCAGGTTTTCGAAGGGGATGCTGGTGGCATGGCCCAGGTGCAGGCTCCGAAGCCCGGCCAGATCGGCTGCGGGCCGGGACCCCAGCCCGATGCGCCGCAGGTAGGCGCCCAGGTCCAGGTCAGCGGACATGGCGGACCTCCTGATGGCCGCCCGAGGCGGCCTCCCGGTTCTGCCAGCCCACCAGGTTCCGCCGGATCTGGGCCGCGTGGACCTCCAGATGCTCCGAGTAGATCCGCAGCCAGTCATCGGTGCCGTAGGGACCGCTCTGGCTGTGGCGGCCCATCCGCCCCCAGTATTCGCCTGGCAATCCCGCGAGCATGGCCGAGGTGTGGGCTCGCACCGCCTCCACCAGTCCGAGGGCCAAGTCGGGATCCGAGGCGTGGTAGCGGAAACGCCGGGCCCACGCGTTCTCGTCGTAGCCCACGATGAGCGGCTCAGGCTCTGCCAGCAGCAGCCGGATGCGGATGGCTGCATAGGTCTCAGAATCGGCGCAGTGGATGACCACCTCGTGGGCACTCCACCGGTCTTCGCCGGGCCGCCAGGTGCGGGCCTCCGCAGGCACGGCCTCCCAGGCCTGGCGGAGCAGGAGGGGTCCCTTCGCGTAGCGAAGGAGGAAGGCTTCCCGGGCGGCAACATCGAAGGGCATGGGACACCTCGGCTCCAGTGTGCCTCGCCTGAAAGACCGGGTTCAATGCGGTCCGGTGCCATGGCCCATTCCCATTCGGGTAAAGCCTCCTCACGCCAAGGATCGGGTCGCAGAACCCGATCCGCCTGCCCGGGCCCGGGGGAGGGATCCGCAGGCAAGAACTTTTGAAGCCTCAACTTGCGAGGCAACTATGGTTTCATGGAGAAAATGCTTCCGGAGGCGTCCGTGAACCCACGATACGTGACCAGCCTGGCCTTGGCTCTCAGTGCAGGCCTGTTGCCTGCGCAACACCCCCTCCCGGCGTCCCATCCGGACCACGAGGCCGCCCCCGGCCCGGTCCGCTCGGCTTCGACGCCCGAGCCCGGTGAACCTAAGCCCTACGAGAAGGTCATCACCGCCGAGGCCAAGAGTCAGGACGGGCTGCTGAAGGTCCACCAGGTGAAGTCCAAGGTCTACTTCGAAATCCCCAAGGCCCTCCTCGGACAGGAGCTGCTCCTGGTCGTCTCGGCGAACCGGACCCCGGCCAACATCGACCATGCCGGGCGCGTGGTGGAAGACAGCGTGGTGCGCTGGGTCCTCAAGGAGAACCGGGTGCTGCTGCAGCAGGTCTCCCACGCGATCGTGGCCGATCCCACCCAGCCCGTGGCCAGGGCCGTGGCAGCCTCCAATACCGACACCATCCTCATGAGCTTCCAGGTCGAGGCCTTCGCGAAGGACGGCTCCCCCGTCATCGAATCGGGTCGGCTCTTCACCTCGGAAGTCCCCGAGTTCAGCGCTCGCCATCTGCTGGGCGCCCAGAGCCTCGACTCCGCCCGGAGCTATGTGGATCGGGTCAAGGCCTTCCCGGGAAACCTCAATGTGGAGGCGATCCAGACCTACAGCGTGCCCTACAGCCCCGCAGGCGCCATGAGCGTCCCGGCACCGGGCCCCTTCGGCACACCGTCGCTCCGCCCCGGCACCAGCGGCACGGTCACCATGTTCTATTCCTTCGTCCGGCTTCCGGAAAAACCCATGCTCGCCCGGGTCTTCGACGAGCGCCTGGGGTTCTTCAGCATCCGGAACACGGACTACGGCCGCCACGAACACGAGGCCAGCCGCCGCACCTACATCACCCGCTGGCGCCTGGAGAAGAAGGATCCCACGGCGGCCCTGAGCGAGCCCGTGAAGCCCATCACCTTCTACATCGATCGCGCCACCCCTTCGCAGTGGGTGCCCTACGTGAAGAAGGGCGTGGAGGCCTGGCAGGTCGCCTTCGAAGCGGCGGGGTTCAGGCAGGCCATCGTGGCCAGACCCGCCCCCACGGCGGAGGAGGACCCGGACTTCGACCCGGCGGACGCCCGCTATTCGGTCATCCGCTGGGTGCCGTCCCCGGTGGCCAACGCCTATGGCCCCCACATCAGCGATCCCCGGACGGGCGAGATCCTGGAAGCCAACATCGTCATCTACCACAACATCCTCCAGCTGCAGCGGGACTGGTATTTCACACAGGTCGCACCGCTCGACCCGCGCGCCCAGACCCTGCCCCTGCCCGACGACCTGATGGGCGACCTGCTGGCCTACGTGGTGACCCACGAGGTGGGCCACTCCCTCGGTTTCCCCCACAACTTCAAGGCCAGCTCGCTGTACCCTTTCGACAAGATCCGGGACAGGGCCTGGCTCAAGAAAATGGGCCATGTGTCCACCCTCATGGACTACAGCCGGTTCAACTATGTGGCCCAGCCCGAGGACGGCATCGACCCCGCGGACCTCATCCCGAAGGTGGGTCCCTACGACATCTTCGCCGTGAAGTGGGGCTACACCCCCATCCCCGGCGCCAAGACCCCCGATGATGAGAAGCCCGTGCTCAACGAGTGGCTCAGGGCCCAGGAGACCGAGCCCTGGCTGCGCTTTTCCACCGTCGGGGCCGCCGGCGTCGACCCGGGGGAGCTGACCGAGGCCGTGGGTGACGCGGACGCGGTGAAGGCCACCACCCTCGGCACGAAGAACCTCCAGCGCGTCCTGGGCATTCTGCCCCGCGCGGCACTGAAACCCGGCCAGGACTTCAGGGACTTCGCCCACCTCTACGACGCGATCTGGGGCCAGTGGCGGCGGGAACTGGGCCATGTGGCGGCCCTCGTCGGCGGCTTCGATTCCGAGAACAAGCACGCCGGACAGGCCGGTGGCCGCTTCATCCCGGTGCCCAGGTCCCGGCAGGTCGAGGCCGTGAAGTACCTCGACGGGGCGGTCTTCAGGACCCCGGCCTGGCTGCTGGATCCCGCCCTGCTGGCCAAGCTGGAGCCTGACAGCGGGCAGGTGCGCCTGCTCGAGGCCCAGCGCGGCGTCCTGGGGGCCCTTCTCGATCGGGCCCGCCTGTCCCGCCTCGAAGAGCAGGAGGGGCTCCTGGGTGACAGGGCCTTCACCCCGAGCCAGCTGCTCGGGGAACTGCGTGGCGGAGTGTTCACCGAGCTCCTTTCCCCGGGGACGAGGGTGGACCCCTATCGCAGGAACCTGCAGCGGGCCTATGTCGAGCTGCTGGGCGGCCTGATCAACCGGCCGGCTACACCCAGCCCGGCGATGGGCGGCCTGGGCATGAGCCTGCTCCCGGTGAATCCCAGCGACGACACCCGAAGCGCGGTGCGGGCCGAACTGAAGGCGCTGCAGGCCCTCGTGGTCCGACCTTCCGGCGACAAGGCCACCCACGCCCACCTGGACGACCTGAAGGACCAGATCGCCCGCATCCTGGATCCCAGATTCCTTCCGGCCCCAGCCAATCCGGGCCTGGCCATCCCGATGCCCCGGGCCGCCGAAACCTGCTGGCCCGGCATCGAGGACATCCAGAACTGAGCGAAAGGAGATCTCATGCGGCCATCGATTCGCCGGGCCCTGCTTCCTGCCGCCCTGGGCCTCCTGCTGGCGGCCCCCGTTCAGGCCGGCGACCGGGTCACAGGCCGGGCCTTCGCCACCCGCTCGGAGGTGGCCGCCCAGCATGGCATGGCCTGCACCAGCCAAGCCCTGGTCACCCAGGTGGCCCTGGACATCCTGAAACAGGGGGGCTCGGCGGTGGACGCCGCCATCGCCGCGGACACCGCCCTGGGCCTCATGGAGCCCACGGGGGCCGGGCTGGGGGGGGATCTCTTCGCCATGGTCTGGGACGCGAAGGCGAAGAAGCTGTGCGGTCTCAATGGCAGCGGCCGCTCACCGCAGTCCCTCACGCTGGACCACTTCAGGAAACTCGGGCTCAAGCACATTCCGCCCCAGGGACCGCTGCCCGTGAGCGTGCCCGGCTGCGTGGACGGCTGGTTCGAACTCCACAGGCGGTTCGGGAAGCTCCCCATGGCCCAGGTCCTGGCTCCGGCCATCAAGTATGCCCGGGAAGGCTTCCCGGTCTCCGAGCTCGTCGCCTACTACTGGGGCCGGAGCGTGCCCGCCCTGGGCAGGTTCCCTGGCTTCCTTGAAACCTTCACCGTGGATGGCAAGCGGGCGCCCGCGAGCGGCGAGGTCTTCCGCAATCCGCGCCTGGCCAGGACGCTGGAGGTCCTCGCGCTGGAGGGAAGGGACGCCTTCTACAAGGGGGAGATCGCCCGGAAGATAGACGCGTACATGAAGACCCAGGGCGGCTTCCTCAGCTACGGGGACCTGGCCGCGCACCACTCCGATTGGGTCGAGCCGGTCAGCGTGAACTACCGCGGCTACGACGTCTGGGAGCTGCCCCCCAACGGCCAGGGCGTCGCGGCGCTCCAGATGCTGAACCTCCTCGAAGGCTACGACTTCGCGAAGATCCCCTTCGGCAGCCCGCGCCACGTTCACCTCTTCACCGAGGCCAAGAAGCTGGCCTTCGAGGACCGGGCGAAGTTCTACGCCGATGCCGCCTTCATGAAGGTGCCGCTGCCCTGGCTTCTCTCCAAAGAATACGCGGCCCAGCGCCGGGCGCTCATCAGCGAGTCCCGCCCCGCACGCCGCCTGGAGGCGGGGCATCCGCCCCTGAAGGAGGGCGACACGGTCTACCTCACCACCGCCGATGGGGAGGGCAACATGGTGAGCCTCATCCAAAGCAACTACCGCGGCATGGGCAGTGGCATGACGCCGGGCGACCTGGGCTTCTGCCTCCAGGACCGGGGCGAGCTGTTCAACTTGGAGGAGGGCAACGCCAATACCTACGCGCCGGGCAAGCGCCCCTTCCACACCATCATCCCCGGTTTCATCACCAAGGCTGGCGAGCCCTTCCTCAGCTTCGGCGTCATGGGAGGCGAGTTCCAGCCCATCGGGCACGTCCAGATCGTCATGGACCTCGTGGACTTCGGCATGAACGCCCAGGAGGCCGGCGATGCCCCCCGCATGAGCCATGACGGCTCCCCCGAGCCCACGGGCGAGGCCGGGAAGCTGCCCGGAACCATCCAGCTCGAGAGCGGCTTCCCCTACGAGACCGTGCGCGAGCTCATGAACCTCGGCCACGGCGTGGGCTGGATGCTGGGCGGGTACGGAGGCTACCAGGCCATCCGCTGGGATCCCAGGCAGAAGGTCTATTTCGGCGCCTCCGAATCCCGGAAGGACGGCCAGGCGGCGGGGTACTAGCCGGATTCAGCGCCGAAGTGCCAAGTCGCATGCCAGGCCAGCGGGCGCGACCGCCGGCTAGAGGTAGTCCATGGTGTTGAGGCCCCAGTTGGCCGGTTCCTCGAAGTCAAGGATCTCCTCGGAAGCGTGGGCCAGATGGAGATCCCGGGGCTGCAGGCGGAGCTTGCGTCCGGTGTCGAAGACCACCCGGACCACCGGTCTCAGGAGATCCTCACCCTGCTCCACCACGACCGCCAGACGCCCTCCGCTGAGCCGAACGAGGGAACCGACGGGATAGATGCCCAGGGCCCGGATGTACTGCTGGACCAGGTTTCCATCGAGGTGCGTCCCGCTCCATTCCAGCAGCTTCTTCAACACCTCCGTGGGCTCCATGCCCTTGTGGTAGACCCGATTCGAAGTCAGGGCATCGTACACATCCACGATGGCGGTCATGCGTCCGATCTGGGAGATCTTGTCCCCGGCGATGCCCGCCGGATATCCCCCGCCGTCCATCTTCTCGTGGTGTTCACCGGCGATCTGGATGACCATCTCGGAGATCCCGGCCACCCCCCGCAGGAGGTCGCGGCTGAGGGCGGCATGGGACTTCATGATGCCGAATTCCTCATTGGTCAGCTTGCCCGGCTTGTTGAGGATCTCGTTGGGGATCTTCATCTTGCCGATGTCATGGAGCAGCCCTCCCAGCCCGGCCTCCTCCACCGTGGCGGCATCCATGCCCAGCGCATGAGTGAAGGACACCAGCAGCGCACAGATGCTGACAGAGTGCTGGAAGGTATAGGTATCGGCCGCCTTGATCCGGGAGAGGCTGATGAGGGCCCCGGGGTTCCGAAGCACGGATGCATGCATGGCCTTGACCAGGGGCCGGGCCTTGGTGGGTTCCAGCTGCTTCCCCAGCCGGACATCGTGGAGCAGTCCATCCACCACGTCCGAGGCATCGCCCAGGATGCGCTTGGCGGCGGCGGATTCCTCCCGCTGGGAGACCGGGGCCGACGGGAGGGCCGCACCGGTGGCGGCCGAGGCCTTCAGCTGCTGCTCCAGGCCCTCCTCGATTTCCGTCTGGGTCGGGGCGCCGACCACATCCCCCCCCTGGGCCGTGTCGATGTAGATCTCATTCAGCCCCTGATCGACCATCTTCTGGATCTGGCCCGCATGCTTGATGAGGAACTTGGGGCGCAGGAAGCCGTGCTGAAGCCAGCCGCAGTTCAGGTCGTGGACGTACATCCCGGTCTTGAGTTGGTCCACGCGCACGCGCTTGATTGCCATCCTGCCCCCGGCTTCCTCATACCCTTGGATCGGTCCGCCCCGCCCGGAGGATGAATCGTGGAAACCTCCCTGCGTCCGCTGGGCCTTCCTTGCCCACCCCCCCCTGCATCCCAGGATTCAAGCCATCCTTCCGTGCACCCGGGATGTAGAATGGGGGTTCGGACCGCGCCCGGGCGGCGCCATCAGGAGGGGTGTCCATGCTGCAAGCCTATCGCCAACATGTCGCTGAACGAGCATCCCTGGGCATCCCCCCCCTGCCGCTCACCGAGGCTCAGACCTCTGAATTGGCCACCCTGCTGGCCCATCCCCCCGCGGGTGAAGAGAAGGCGCTCGTGGAACTCCTGGTCCACCGGGTGCCCGCCGGCGTCGATGATGCAGCCCGCGTGAAGGCCGCCTTCCTGGCCAGCGTGGCCAAGGGGGCCGAGAAGGTCGCCCTGGTCTCCCGCGAAAAGGCCACGGAGCTGCTGGGCACCATGCTTGGCGGGTTCAACGTGAAGCCCCTCATCGACCTGCTGGACGACGCCACCGTGGGTGCCATCGCCGCTGAGGGCCTCAAGAAGACCCTGCTGGTCTTCGACGCCTTCGCCGATGTGAAGGCCAAGGCCGATGCGGGCAATGCCCATGCCCAGGCCGTGCTGAAGTCCTGGGCCGAGGCGGAATGGTTCACCAGCCGCCCCGAGGTGCCCCAGAGCCTCACCCTCACCGTCTTCAAGGTCACGGGCGAGACCAACACCGATGACCTGTCTCCCGCCCCCGACGCCTGGAGCCGCCCGGACATCCCGCTCCACGCCCTGGCCATGCTCAAGAACGCCCGCCCTGGCATCAACCCCGACGATCCCGGCAAGGTGGGCCCCCTTAAGCAGCTGGAAGCCCTCAAAGCCAAGGGCCACCTCATCGCCTACGTGGGCGACGTGGTCGGCACCGGCTCCTCACGGAAGTCCGCCACCAATTCCGTGCTCTGGTTCACCGGGGAGGACATTCCCTTCGTGCCCAACAAGCGCTTCGGGGGCGTCTGCCTCGGCGCCAAGATCGCGCCCATCTTCTTCAACACCATGGAGGACTCCGGCGCCCTGCCCATCGAGCTGGACGTCAACGGCATGGACATGGGCGATGTCATCGAGCTGCGCCCCTACGAGGGCAAGGCCCTGAAGAACGGCCAGGTCGTCGCCGAGTTCAAGATCAAGTCCGAGGTGATCTTCGACGAGGTCCGCGCCGGCGGCCGCATCCCCCTCATCATCGGCCGGGGCCTCACCGCCAAGGCCCGGCTGGCCCTGGGGCTCCCCCCGTCCACGGCCTTCCGCCTGCCCGCCGTGCCCAAGGACACCGGCAAGGGCTTCTCCCTCGCCCAGAAGATGGTGGGCAAAGCCTGCGGCGTGGTGGGCATCCGCCCGGGCACCTACTGCGAGCCGAAGATGACCACGGTCGGCTCCCAGGACACCACGGGCCCCATGACCCGCGACGAGCTGAAGGACCTGGCCTGCCTGCAGTTCTCCGCCGACATGGTCATGCAGTCCTTCTGCCATACCGCGCCCTATCCCAAGCCCGTGGATGTGAAGAACCACCGCGAGCTGCCGCCCTTCATCACCAACCGCGGCGGTGTCTCGCTGGCCCCCGGGGACGGCATCATCCACTCCTGGCTGAACCGCCTGCTGCTGCCTGACACCGTGGGCACCGGCGGCGACTCCCACACCCGCTTCCCCATCGGCATCTCCTTCCCGGCGGGCTCGGGCCTGGTGGCCTTTGCCGCCGCCGCGGGCGTTATGCCCCTGGACATGCCCGAGTCCGTCCTGGTGCGCTTCAAGGGCGACCTGCAGCCCGGCGTCACCCTCCGCGACCTGGTGAACGCCATCCCCCTCTACGCCATCAAGCAGGGCCTGCTCACCGTGGAGAAGAAGGGCAAGAAGAACGTGTTCTCGGGCCGCATCCTCGAGATCGAGGGGCTGCCCAAGCTCAAGGTGGAGCAGGCCTTCGAGCTGTCCGATGCCTCCGCCGAGCGCTCCGCCGCGGGCTGCACGGTGCGCCTGGACAAGGAACCGATCATCGAATACATGACCTCCAACATCACCTTGATGAAGTGGATGATCGCCAATGGCTACGAGCACCGCCAGACCCTGGAGCGGCGCATCAAGGCCATGGAGACCTGGATCGCCAAGCCCGAGCTGCTGGCCCCGGACGCCGATGCGGAATACGCCGCCGTCATCGAGATCAACCTGGCCGACATCAAGGAGCCCATCCTCGCCTGCCCCAACGATCCCGACGATGTGAAGACCCTGGCCGAGGTGGCTGGCCAGAAGATCGACGAGGTCTTCATCGGCTCCTGCATGACCAACATCGGGCACTTCCGGGCCGCCGGGAAACTCCTCGACGGCAAGACGGACCTGAACACCCGGCTCTGGATCGCCCCCCCCACCAAGATGGACGAGTACATCCTCAAGCAGGAGGGCTACTACGGCATCCTGGGCCGAACGGGCGCCCGCATGGAGATGCCCGGCTGCTCCCTCTGCATGGGCAACCAGGCGCAGATCCGCAAGGGCAGCACCGCCATCTCCACCTCCACTCGCAACTTCCCGAACCGCCTGGGCATCGACACGCAGGTCTACCTGGGCAGCGCAGAACTGTCCGCCGTCTGCGCCATTCTCGGCCGGATCCCCACCATGGCCGAGTACATGGCCCAGGTGGGCATCGTGAGCGAAAAGTCCAAGGACATCTACCGCTACATGAACTTCGACCAGATCGCGGACTTCCGTGGCATTGCGGACACCGTGACAGTCTAGTTTCCTGCCCAGAAAACGGCCCGGGGGTGTCGCCCCCGGGCCGTTTTCTGAGTGCTCGATCGAACGGGGTATGCTAGTCTCATCAGTTCTTGACCACCTTTCGGGGGGTTCCCATGGGGATCTTTGAGGGCCACATCCGCGTTCACGAGGGCGACCGCTTCGCCCTGGTGGCCTCGCGCTGGAACGACTTCATCGTGGAGCGCCTCATCGAAGGGGCCAAGGATTGCATCCTCCGCCACGGAGGCAGCGAGGACCAGATGGACCTCATCCGCGTCCCCGGGAGCTTCGAACTGCCCCAGGCGGCCAAGCTGGCCGCCCAGAGTGGCCGCTATGCCGGCGTCATCGTGCTGGGCGCCGTGATCCGCGGCGGGACGCCGCATTTCGACATGATCGCCGCCGAGGTCACCAAGGGCGCCGCCCAGGTGGCCCTGGACACGGGCCTGCCCCTGGCCTTCGGAGTGCTCACCACGGACAGCGTGGAGCAGGCCATTGACCGGGCCGGTGCCAAGATGGGGAACAAGGGCTGGGAGGCTGCCCAGAGCGTCATGGAGATGGTGGACCTGGCGCACACCCTCGGCGGGAAAAAGGGACGGAAATAGATGGGTGTTCGTCGCCGGGGGCGCGAGTATGCCCTCCAGATGCTGTACGCCATGGACCTGACCGGCTACGCGCCGGACCAGGTGTTTGCCGGGTTCTACGCCATCCAGGACCTGAACCGGGATGCCTTCTACTACGCCAGGCGGCTGGTGGACGGGGTCCACGGGCAGCTGGAGGAGATCGATGGCGTGCTGGCGAAGTACGCGGAGCACTGGAAGATCCACCGCATGGCCGCCGTGGACCGGAACCTGCTCCGGCTTGGGCTCTATGAGCTCATGTACGTGAAAGAAGTGCCCTTCCCCATCGTCATCAACGAGGCCCTGGAAATTGTGAAGGAATTCAGTGACCAAGAAGGCACACAATTCCTGAATGGCATCCTTGATGCGGCCCGCAAAGAGTTCCGCCCGGAAGAAACCGGCCCAAGGCTCAAGAAGAAGGTCTCCCTGGTGGAGCCCTCCGAAGATTCGTGACCTAACCATCCTCTCTCGATTTGATATGCTCGATCCCTTCCCCAGTCTGTGATCTGACCGTTGGAGCCCTGATGAGCACCTCCCGCAAGACGTCCACTGCCCAGAAGAAGACCCCGGCCCCGCGCCCCGCTGCCAAGGCCGCCACCGTCGAGTCGAAGGCACCGGTTAAAGCCCCTGCCAGGACCTTGGTCCACACCATCGGCCTGGAAGAGATCAAGGGCCTCATCGCCCTCGTGGGCCGGGAGCCCTTCCAGGAATTCGAATTCGAGGCCGGGGACATGCGCTTCAGGATCCGCAAGGACGGTCCGCCGGTCCCGGCCCAGGCACCCCTGGCCGCGCCCCTGATCATGGCGCCCGCCCCGGCCCCCCTGGTCCACCCCGTCCCGGTCGCTGTCGCCTCTCCTCAGCCACCAGCAGCACCCGCAGAAGAGCCCGGCATCCATTACGTCACCAGTCCCATCGTCGGCACCTTCTACCGCGCCTCCAGCCCCACGGCTGCGCCCTTCGTGTCCCCCGGCGACTACGTGAAGCCCGGCCAGACCCTCTGCATCATCGAGGCCATGAAGCTCATGAACGAGATCGAGAGCGACCTGGCGGGTGAGGTGGTCAAGGTGCTGGTGGAGAACGGGACGCCCGTGGAGTACGGCGAGCGTCTCTTCGCCGTCCGGATCGGCTAGCCATGGGCGCCATCAAGCGCAAGCCGTCCCAGGGCCTCGCGATCCCCATCGATGCACCGCCGTTCAAGAAGGTCCTCATCGCCAACCGGGGCGAGATCGCCCTCCGGGTGATCCTGGCCTGCAAGGAGATGGGCATCCAGACCGTGGCGGTCTATTCCGAGGCCGACCGCAACGCCCTCCATGTCCGCTTCGCCGACGAGGAAGTCTGCATCGGCCCCGCGCCCTCGTCGAAGTCCTACCTGAACATTCCCCAAGTGATCGCAGCGGCCGAGGTCACCGGCGCCGAGGCCATCCATCCCGGCTACGGCTTCCTCAGCGAGAACGCCCACTTCGTCGAGGTCTGCCTGGCCTGCGGCATCACCTTCATCGGGCCCAGCGCCGAGATCATCCGCAAGATGGGCAATAAGGCCCAGGCCAAGGCCACCATGCAGGCCGCGGGCGTGCCCCTCATGCCCGGGAGCGATGGCCTGGTCGAAACCGTGGAAGACGCCCTGGTAGTGGCTGAGCAGATCGGCTACCCCGTCATCGTCAAGGCCAGCGCAGGCGGAGGCGGGCGAGGCATGCGCATCGTCAACAGCGCCGAGGAGCTGCCGGACCTCTACAACACCGCCCGCAGCGAGGCGAAGAGCGCCTTCAGCGACGACAGCGTCTACATGGAGAAGTACCTCCTGGAGCCGCGCCACATCGAAGTCCAGATCATGGGCGACCTCTTCGGCAACGTAGTGCACCTGGGCGAGCGCGAGTGCTCCATCCAGCGCCGCCACCAGAAGCTCATCGAGGAGAGCCCCAGTGCCGTCCTGGATCCGGCCCTGCGGCAGCGCATCTGCGATACCGCCGTGAGAGCCGCCAAGTCCGTCGGCTACTACAACGCGGGCACCATCGAGTTCCTGCTCGACAAGCGGGGCGACTTCTTTTTCATGGAGATGAACACCCGCGTGCAGGTGGAGCATCCGGTCACCGAACTGGTCACGGGCATCGACATCGTGAAGGAGCAGCTGCGGATCGCCGCCGGCCACAAGCTGAGCTTCACCCAGGCGGACGTGGTCCAGAAGGGCCACGCCATCGAGTGCCGCATCAATGCCGAGGATCCCTACAAGTTCACGCCCAGTCCCGGCCGCATCACCGCCCTGCACTTCCCAGGCGGCCCCGGGATCCGCGTGGACACCGCCATGCACCAGGACGCCGTCATCCCGCCCCACTACGATTCCATGGTGGCCAAGCTCATCGCCTACGGCGCCAACCGCACCGAGGCCATCGCCCGCATGCGCAGGGCCCTGGACACCCTGGTGATCGAGGGCATCAAGACCACCTCTCCCCTGCACCGCCGCATCATGGACCAGCCCGACTTCATCGCCGGCACCTTCTCCACCAAGTGGCTCGAGACCTTCCTGGAAGAGGTGAAGCTGGAAAAGGCGAGCGAACCGCGCTAGGGCTTGAATCCGATAGAATGGACATCGTGCCGCCTTAGCTCAGTTGGTAGAGCTCCAGCTTTGTAATCTGGAGGTCGCCGGTTCGATTCCGGCAGGCGGCTCCAGTCCTTCCGTCCCTGTATCCGCCCCGGGTTGCAGCTTTCCTCCCCTGCGATCAGCGGAATCCGTGACTTTGCAGGCACTCGGCGTACTGGCGGTCCATCACCTGGATGTGGGGAATGAGCCAGGTCAGCAGGAAGCCGGGCATGGCCTGGGAGCTGATCTCGCCCCGCTGCACCTTCTGGACCATGTCCTTGGCCTGCTGGATCAGGGCCGCATGTTCAGCGGCATGGGCCTCTCGCCCCTCAAACCCTACTTCCGTCATCACCCGCTCTTCGTGATCGAAATGGACCCAGGTTTCGTAGATCAGGGCCCCCATGAGGTTCTGGGCCAGGGCCCGGTCCTGCTTGTCCCGCAGGGTGGCGTGCACCTGGCCTATCAGGGCGGCAAGCCGCTGGTGTTCCTGATCGAAGGCCGTGACGCCGATGGCATGCTCCGCGCCGGACCACTCGAAGCAGGGGGCGTCGGTTTCGAATCTCGGTGTAGCAGGCACCATGGTCATCCGATGCCGACCATGGACTGCGGGTCCCTCCTGGAGGCCTCAGCCTGGGCCTTCTGTTCCTGGATCCAGGCCGGACCAGCGGGGCAGGCAAAGGCGGAAACGTGGAAGTCCAGAATCAGCAAGAGAACACTCCAGAGGATACTAGCCCTCCTTATCGTCTGAAGTTGACCCGGGGATGAGTTACAAGCTGGTACAAATCGCGCAATTGGTTGATAGACAGGGGGCTAAAAGCCCAACCTTCGCCAGGGCTGGAAGGCACTTGGAAAAAAAGCAACTCTACTTGCGGGTCAACCCCACCACCAGCCCGCCATGGCCTCCCCTGAGGGAACCGGGCCCGTCTCGGCCCTCAGGCCTCCCGTTCCAGTCCGAGGGTGGCAAACCGGTGGAAGGGAAGAAAGCCGAGGCTCCGATAGAGACCGATGGCCATCGTATTGTCCTGGTCGACCGCGAGATGCGTCTTCCCGCAACCCAGGTCCCGGAGGGCAGCCATGGCCCCGGTCATCAGGGTCCTCCCGATGCCCCGGCGGCGAGCGCCTGGGTCCACGGCCAGCTCGGACACGTGCCCCTGGTCCAGTCCCATCCTGGATGCCAGGACGAAGCCCAACAGTTCACCGGACCCGGGCGCCCGCGCCACAAAAGAGGCCGCCGGTTCGAATTTTCCCCGGGTCGGGAAGTCCAGGATCCGAGCCAGGGAACGGCTGATCCGCTCCGGGTCGTCGAAGGCCGGATCGAAGCCACCCTGGGGTGCTCCGGCGTAGGCCTTTTGAAGTAGCCCGGAGGCTGGAACCAGGTGCTCCCCACGCCAAGGCTCCAGGGTGGTCCCAGTCCAGGTCGTCCCGGTACCAGTCAAGACCGCTTCCATGAGGAGGCGGGGGCGGGCCCGCCCTGGCCACCGCGACAGCAGCCAATGCAGGGTCGCGGGTGTCGCCAAGAGAAGCTCCCCACAGACCCCCAGAATCCCGGGATCCGAGAAGGCGCCCTGGATGGCGGAGCCCAGGAGTTCTAATTCCACCGCTTCGGAAGGTCCGGACCGGGAGGCGAACAACCGTCCCAGGATCAGCGTCCGGGCCCGCACCTGGAGGGGCAGGTAGCCCAGGACCCTCCCATCCCTGACCCAGGCCAGCCCTTCGAGGGGACCTTCCCAGGGCTCCACCTGCCAGCGCAGGCTCCCCCAGAGCTGCTCCGCCTCCTCGGCCAACAGGGGCTGGAGGTCGGAGAAGGGCTGGGCGAGGAGGCTGGCCAGCCTACCCTCGCACGGAGGTCGATCCGGCGATTCCATTCCAGGGATGGAGCCCTACCTGGACCGCTCCTCGTTCCTCCGGCGGGTCTCCCGGGGCCAGTGGGACCTGGGCAACTCCCTCCGCTCGCCGTTTCTCGACGTGGCGTAGTACCAGCGCTCGTTGGCGTAGAAGTAGTGGTAGCCCCCGTGGGCCAAATAGGAATCCGGACCGATCTCGACGATGGCCGGAAGGACCGGGATCACCTCCAGACCGCCCCCCCGCCTTGGCGCCACCAGGCAGCCGGTCAGAAGGAGGGCCGAGGACATGAGGACCAGCATCCCGCGTTTCATGGGTTCTCTCTTTCCGGTGGGCGAGTCACCTGAATGGGCTGGCTCTTTCACCCATAGAGGCCATGGCTGCCTTCAGGGTTGAAGCCCGGAATGAAACCTGGCGCTGCGCCCCATGGGTGGGGGGCTGCTGCCCGAGTCGGCGCCGGGGCGCCGGGCCCAGGCCTGACACCCCTGCTCGCTCGCGCTATCCTCGGTCCATGACCCTGCGCCTCCGCCCACTGCTCGCGGCATGAACCCGGCTCCTCGCCCGCCCAGTCTGCTGCGCTCGGCGGCCGTGGTGTCCTTCATGACGCTGCTGAGCCGGATCACGGGGCTGGCCCAGACCTTCTTCCTGAGCCACGTGCTGGGGGCAGGTGCGGCGGCGGACGCCTTTGCCGTGGCCTTCCGCCTGCCCAACCTGCTGCGCCGTTTCACCGCTGAAGGCACCATGACCGCCGCCTTCCTGCCCACCCTGTCCGAGGCCGAGGCTGCCGAGGGCGACGCGGCGGTGAAGGCCGTGGCCGCAAGGTTCCTGGGCACCCTGCTGGCCATCCTGCTCCTGGGCGTGGTCCTGGTGCTGCTCGGCATGGGGCCCCTGGCGGATCTGCTGACCCTGGGGCGCCCCGAGGTCCAGGGCCAGCTCACGGCCCGGCTGGGCCGGATCATGTTCCCCTACCTGGCCCTGGTGAGCCTCACGGCGGGGTTCACGGGCCTCCTGAACCTCCGCCACCGCTTCGCCCTGGCGGCCTCGGTGTCCATCTTCTGGAACTTCGCCTTCATCGCCTTCGGCTGGACCACCCTACGTGTCCTGGAGCGCCGGGGCCCGGCGACCTTTGAGACAGTCTCTGTCGTCTGTGCCCTCGCCGTGCTGGCGGGGGGCTTCGTCCAGTTGCTGGTGGTACTTCCCGCGGTACGGAAGGAGGGTTTCGGCCTGGCCTTCGGCCTCCACCTGCGGGATCCCTGGGTGCGCAAGATCCTCCGGCGAATGGGGCCGGGCCTGCTGGCGGCGGGCATCTATCCCATCAATGCCCTCATCAGTACCATGCTGGCCTCCAAGCTGCCCAACGGCGCCCAGATGATCCTCCTCAACAGCGGCATGATGGCCGAGATGGTCATGGGGCTCTTTGCCATGAGCCTCGCCACCGCGGGCCTGCCGACCCTGTCCCGCCAGGCGGAGGCCCGGGACTGGCCGGCGATGAACCGCAGCCTCACTCAGTCGATTTCCGCCTCGGCCCTGCTGGTGCTTCCGGCCTCCGTGGGCCTGGCGGTGCTGGCCCGGCCCATCTGCGCCCTGCTCTTCCGCACCGGCGCCTACACCCCCGCCGCCGCCGACTGGACCGCCGTCACCCTCGTGTTCCAGTCTGTGGGTCTCGTGTTCGTGGCGGCCCAGCGCCTGGGCAATCAGGCACTCTACGCCCTCAAGGACTACCGGGGCCCCGCGGCCCTGGCGGGCGCCACCCTGGTCCTCAACGTGGCCCTCAGCCTGATCCTCATGAAGCCCCTGGGCACCGGGGGCCTGGCCCTGGCCAACGGCCTCGCCAGTCTGGCGGGCATGGTGGGCGTCCTGCGGCGCCTGGACGTCCGCCTGCCGGAGCTGAACCTCCGCCCTCTCCTGAACAGCACCGTACGCGCCCTGGCCGCCTGCACCCTCATGGGCCTGCTGGCCTGGGCGGGAACGAAGGCTGTCGCCCTGGACGCCCCCCACGCCTTCACGCGCCTGGCCCTCGCGGTCAGGCTACTGCCCCTGGTCTGCCTGTGCGCGGCGGCCTATGGGGCCATCGCCGCGGGACTCAGGCATCCCGAAGCCCGGGAATTGGCCGAAAAACTCCTGCGGAGGGGATAGTATCCCCCTGTGGATCCTGTCTCCCGCGCCCTCCCCCCCTTCGGACCCCGCCCATGTTCCTGCGACTGATCGCCCTCTCGGCCCTCTCCCTTTCCCTTGCGCAGGCGGGGGACCTCACCTTCATCGCCGAGGCCGTTAATTCCGGCAACGGGAAAAAATACCGGGCCTACATCGACCAGTCCACCATCCATCGGGAAGGCGCCTACGAATCCGTGAAGCTGGTGTCGATCTATGACCAACCCATCTCGGCGGCGGGCTTCGCCGGCGTGAAGTCCATGGTCAACTTCTTCCAGGTGGACTGCCATCGCCACGTGAAGCGGGTCACCTACATCGGATTCCTGGACGCCCAAGGACACGTGATCGTCGAAGAGAATTACCCCGATGCTCCCGACGAGCCCTTCGGGTCGGGCACCGTGGACCGGAAGGTCGAACCCTACCTGTGCATGCACCTGTCCGACCCCGTGAAGTAGGCGATCCGGCCAGGGAGAAGCGTTCCGTGGCTGCTCCAGGGACAAGGTGGGCGAGGCTTCGGAGAGCCTGTGCCGGCGCAGGTCTTTAGGACTTGTGCCCAGAGTCACGAAAAACTACCTGTTGATCGTTAACATTTGAGCCTTCTAATTAACGACGCAATGATCATCTATTTAACGCCCCTCGAAATCCCGACCACCCAGGGCCATCGCCCCTGGGTCCGGTCCGGACGCCCAGGCTCGTTCAATGGATGGAAGAGAAGGAGTTCATGACCTTCCCAACCACCCAAGGCCGGAGGTGAACTCCCGCCGATCCCACTAGGAGGTGAATCGTGCAATGGAAATGGGGACGAATCGCAGCCATCGCAGGGGGTTTCGTCCTCCTGGTGGGGCTGCGGGCCACCGAGAAGGCCGCAGGGAGCCCACCTGCCGCACCGGTCCAGACCAGGACCGCCAAAGCCGAGGCGCCCCCCAAGACCACTCAGGCCAAGGCGGGATCCGTGGCGGAAGAGGAACTCAGCCCCCGGACGCTGGAGGGCTACGTGGAACAGGAGAAGGCCTTCTACGACTTCCTGAAGAAGAACCATCCGCTGTTCACCGACTACGAGAAGAATGGCCGGATCGTCGGCAAGTACCAGATCAGCGACCGCGAGGAGGAGTTCGTCGAGTTCGGAGGCGGCAAGGACTACGCGGCCCAGAACAACCGGCAGACCGCCATCACTTACCGGCTGGGGATGGAATCCATCCTGGACCTTCCCAACAAGTTCGTGGGCGCCAAGAAGTGCGGGGAATGCCATCCGATGCAGTACGAGAAGTGGTCCCGCTCGCGGCACGCCATGGTGGTGCGTTTCCCGGACGAAATGGTGGAAATCCCGAACAGGGACCTCACCAAGGGCCTGTACGGCAGCCAGGCCGCCGTGCTGCCCCCCGGCATCACGGCGGATTCCGTGTTCGCCATCATCGGCACGCCCCGCACCAAGTACGGCTTCCTGGACAAGTGGCTCGTCCGCGGCACCTACCACATCGAGGGCGGCAACCTCAACGACCGGACGGGCACCCTCGTGGCCGGCGGCAACCAGTTCAGCCGGAGCTGGGCTGAATCCCTCACGCCCGAGGTCGCCAAGAAGATCGCGGCCTATGTCCCGGGCTTTCCCACGACGCTGGCTGATTTCGGCGACCAGGGGTCCGGCGTCTGGGGGACCAACTCCTACGGTGCCAAGAACCGGAAGAACATGCTCTTCCAGCCCGCCAGTTCCTACTGCGAGGTCTGCCACTCCTTCAAGTTCGACTTCAAGAGCCAGGCGGAGCTCATGGCGGCCCTCGGCAAGCCCGAGGAACTGCGCAAACACACCATCAACAAGGGCATCACCTGCGAGGAATGCCACGGCGCCGGGGCTCACCTGATGGGCGCACGGGGGGCGGGCATGCCCTCCAACTGCGAGCGCTGCCACCAGCGCTTTGCCTGGAATGCGGATGAGGCCAAGAAGGATCCCAAACACGGTTTCTCTGCCTACTTCAAGGGCGGCTGCCCCTCCTGCGGCACCGAGGGCTCCCAGTCCTACTACACCAGCCACAAGGAGCACGGGATGAGCTGCGGGACCTGCCACGATCCCCATGAGGTGACCGCCAACGATTGGAAGGACCCCTATACCGTCCCGGCCCTTAAGAAACAGTGCGAGGACTGCCACAAGACCCAGGGCGAGTTCTTCGCCAACAACGAGATCCACGGCGGCAACCGCTGCACCAGCTGCCATATGCCGGTCATGGGCAGCTGCGAGAACTTTGTTGCCATCCAGTATCCGGACTTCGGCGGCTTCGACACCCAGCGGGCCTCCCACATCTGGAAGATCCTCGTCGACCCCGAGGCCAAGACCCTCAATCCCCCCGAGGGCAAGGACCGGAACTACAAGGGCGGCGCCTGGCGCCTCACGAAGAAGGACGGGAAACCCTACATCGACCTGATGTGGTCCTGCGGCCGCACCAGCTGGGGCGATCCGGATCTCGCGCAGACGGGTGGATGCCACAGCCCCGCGCAGTCCTCCCAGCCCAAGGAACTGCTCTTCACGAGCCAGCGCATGATCTACGACAGGGTCATGACCTGGGAGAACCCGGTGAAGGCGGGGCTCGCCGAGGTGGAAACCTCCCTCAAAAAGCTGGGCCCTATGCTCGCCAAGAGCCGGCTCGGGAAGGCCCAGAAGGCCCAGGTCCAGCTGATGGTCAACCAGGCCCGGGACATCGTGAAAGCCGTCAAGAAGGATGGCTCCTGGGGCGTCCACGCACCCACGTTCACGAAAGGGAAGCTGGATGAGGCGAAGGTGCTCGTCCAGGGCGCCCAGGCTACTCTGCACGGGAACATCAGGGCCTCCCTGCAGGCCGGGAAGGCGGACAAGGGATGAACCTCTGTACCTGATCCATCTCGACCCGAAGCCCCCAGGTATCGCCTGGGGGCTTCGCCGTCAGAGGATCGGTCCCCACCTTCCTGCAAGATAAATTCCAGGTCGGGAATATCCGCCATCGCGCCGGGCAAGCCCTGGACCGGATCCGCTCGCTGCGGCCCGAATACCAGGCCTGGGCTTCAGAGGTAGATCAGCTTATCCGTGGCGAATCCCAGCGCCTTGGCGCGGCCGATCAACATCTGCAGGGTCTTCGGATCCAGCTTGGGTTCCCGCGCCAGGATCCAGAAATAGGAACGGTCCGGCCCGCAGATCATCGAGTAGTGGTCCGGGTCCAAGGCGATGACGTTGTAGGCGCCGTAGAAAGGTCCGAAGAAGGACACCTTGAGTCGTCCCTCGTTGCTTGAACCGATGAAGACCGCCCTGCCCTCGGCCTCCTTCCACTGGGCCTTGGAGGCATCCCAGCCCCGGTTCAACACCTTGACGCTGCCATCCCCGCGCAGGCTGTAGGTCGCCGTGACCATGGTCAGCCCTCGTTCGAACCGATGGTCCATCCGGGCCACTTCGTGCCATTCGCCAAGGTAGCGCTTCAGCTCGAAGCCCTGGACGGGATGGACGCCTTCGGGAAGGCGGGTACACGCTGCCATTAGCAGGAGGCAGCCCAGGGCCAACGCGTGCAGTGTCCGGTTCATGTGCGCCACCTCGCGAAGCCCCTTGGATCAGACCTTCCGTTCCGGCCCATGGTAACTGCCCCTCGGCATCCCGGGCCCGCCTCGAAGGCCCCCAGGGCGATCAGGATCGCCCTACGGCTTGGCCGGATCAGGGAAGGGAGGAGAGGACTTACCGTCAAGTCGCCAAGAATAAACCTGCTTGCTCCCTACTTGGCGTCTCGGCGGTGTTCTGTTGCTCTGGGAGCAGAGGCGGTCAAACCTTCGGCGCCTCGAGCCCGAACTGGGCCCAGCCTTCCTTGGTGGGACCGTAGATACCGGGGATGTGCAGGCCCGCCTGGCGCATGAGGACGGTCATCTGACCACGATGGTGGGTCTGGTGGCTGACCAGGACGTAGAGGGCGAAGGCGCCGGTCCAGCTCTCGCCATAGAGGCTGAAGGCGCGGCCAAGCTCGGTGTTGCTCCAGCTGCCGATGTGATCCAGCAGCGAGTCGCTCACGGCGCGGTAGGTGGCCGCGATCTCGGCCATGGTGGGCGGTGGCGGCGTGGCGATGAAACCGTCGGCGCCCAGGCCCACGGGCCCCTTTACCTTGAGGCCGAGGTTCTGGGGCAGTTCCAGGACCGTCTCCACCAGGTGCCAGGCCAGGCGCCGCAGGTCCCGATGCTGAGGATCCACGGCCTGGTGGGCCGCCGCGTCGGGAATGGCCCCGAAGACCGCCAGGGTCTTGTCCGTTTCCTGCTGCCAGATGGTCCTGAAGTCGTCCACACGACGGAACATGCCTGCCTCCGAAGCAATCCCGGGCAGCATAGCGCAAGGTTCAGGTGCGAAGGAAAAGGCCTGGGCTCCTCCGCCTTCAAGGATGGGCTCTCTCCACCCTCGGCGGGGAACACCAGGCATTCCCGGACTGGAATTCATGGAGGTCCCTGTGACTGCCGAACCGGCAACCAGTCACCTGAGGCGCTCGTTCTCAGCCAAGAGTCTTGATGTCTACCCTAACCGACCTGGAACCAGGAGCTGATCGCTGCGCCGCGGCGGTGCCTCCGTCGGGTCGTTTGCGCAGGATCGGGGCTGCCTGCCTAAGTTGGTTGAGGAACATCCCACTCCAGGATGAGGCCCTCCGTGAGAGCGCGGTCCTGGTCCAAGTCATCGGAAGCCTGGGTGCAGTGGGTCTGGCGCTTGGCACCTACTTCAGGCTTGGCAACTCAGGCATGCCTCTGCTGGGAGGGACCCTCTCACTCTACGCCTGTGCCGCTCTGCTCGCCGCGGGAGTCGTCGCCGTCCGATTCGGCCACTACCGTACCTCCCTGTGGGTCATCAGCGCGGCCCTCTTCCTGAACGTTGCCTTCCCCATGGTCACGGGAGGCATCACCTATGGGTTCGGCTACACCCGGGAGATGGCCATCCCGCTGGCCATCGCAGCCTTGCTACTCAACCGGCGCACCCTTTGGTCGATGTTTGGGCTCATCGTACTCATCTCGACCCTGGGGGCCGCCCGAGAACTGGGGCTCCTGGGACCTGCCGTGGTGCGCCCCGTGGGGATCCCACCCTTCGGCCCCTTCGGCAGCACGGTGGTCATCTTCTTCTTCATCACCATCGTCCTGGACCGGCTCTCAAGCAAGATGCATGAATCCCTCTCGGAATCCCTGGCCCGCCTGCAGGCCCTGAAGGAACGTGAATCGAATCTTCGCATGATGATCGACATGTTCCCGGATGCGGCCATCACCATGCGGCTTGATACCCAGTGTTTTGTGGCGGTGAGTGCGGGCTTCACCACCTACACAGGTCTTGACCAGAGCCAGGTGCTCGGGCGGACTCCCATGGATTTCAACCTGTGGGTGGACCTCGAGGAACGCAGCCGTTTCCTCCAGGCCATCCTCCGGGATGGGAGTGTGAAAAATCTTGAGGCCCGTTTCCACATCAGGAATGGGGCGGTTGCCACGGCCCTCGTGCAGGGGAGGGTCTTCACGATCGATGGCGTCCCCCACCTGCTCACGGTCCTGCGGGACATCACCGAATGGAAAGGGGCCCAGCAGGAGCGGGAACGCATGCAGGAGCAGCTTCAGCAGGCCCAGCGCCTGGACTCCCTCGGCAGCCTGGCCGGTGGTGTCGCCCATGATTTCAACAACATGCTCGGCGGCATCATGGGCTTCACCGAGATGCTGCAAGAGGAGGAGCAGGATCCCACCCGGAGGCGGTATCTGCAGTCCATCCTCATGGCCACCACCCGTTCCTCGGAACTCACCCGGAAACTGCTCGCCTTCGGACGGAAGGGCAAGAACCTGGTCGAGTCCACGGACCTAAGGGTCATCCTGAATGACTGCCTGGCCATCGTCGGCCCCACCATGGATCCGAATCTACAGGTGACAGTCGACATGGGAGACTGTCCTAGCATTGATGCAGACCCTGCGCAGATCCATCAGCTGGTCCTGAACCTCTGCATCAACGCGCTGGAGGCCATGTCCGGCCCAGGTGTCCTGGCCATTGCTTCCAGTAGGAGGTTCCTGGACGAGCCCGAGGCTTCTGCATTGATGCTTCCGATGGGCAACTACGTGGAACTCCGGGTTGCCGATACCGGGATGGGGATGTCGGAGGAGGTCAAACATCGCATCTTCGAACCGTTTTTCACCACCAAGAGCCGGGACTCCAAGTCCGGGACGGGGTTGGGGCTCTCCACGGTCTATGGCATCGTCCAATCCCACGGGGGAAGCATCGAGGTGACTTCCAGAATCGGAGAGGGTACGCAGTTCAGGGTTCTTTTCCCCGAGGGCAAACTGTCCATTCCGGTCGAGGATCGGCCTCCGGCCCGGCCAAGGGGCCAGGGATGGATCCTGGTTGTGGAGGACGAGGACCTGCCCAGGGAAGCCGCCATCACCACCCTCGAATCTCTGGGATATTCCGTCCTCAGTGCGAAAAACGGTGCCGAAGGGGTGGATTGTTTCCGCGAACACCACGGCACCCTATTTGCGGTGCTCCTGGACCTCAAGATGCCGATCCTGGGCGGGAAGGCCGCCTTCCAGGAGATGCATCGCCTCGATCCAGAGGTGCCGGTCCTGGTTTGCACGGGATATGGCGAGAACGAGGAGGTCCAGGAGCTCCGTTCCCTGGGCGCCGTCGGCATGCTGTCGAAACCCTACCGGGTCGCCGACCTGGCAGAGGCCCTGCGCAGATTGACCGGTTAGGAATTGACCCCCTTGTCACGGGGTGAGCCACGTTGCTGAGGCGTCAGACCGGTGTGACGCCTCGCCGCTTTGCGGGCCACATATCCCGGCGACGGGCCCGGGCCAGTCGGTTGATGAGTTCCTGGCGCAGATCCCCGGGCTCCACGATGGCGTCCACGTGGAGTTCGGCCCCCAGCTTCTTCAGGTTGATGTCCGCGTTGTACTCGTCCCGCAGCTGCTGGACGTAGGCCATGCGCTCCTCCTCGGGCTTCTCGGCGATCTTGTTGGCGAAGACCGCGTTCACGGCGGCCTCGGCCCCCATGACCGCGATGCTGGCGGTAGGCAGCGCCAGGGTGGCGTCCGGATCGAAGCCGGGCCCGCTCATGGCGTAGAGACCCGCCCCGTAGGCCTTGCGCACCACCACGCAGACCCGCGGCGTGCTGCAGCCGGCCATGGCGCTGATCATCTTCGCGCCGTGGCGGATGATGCCCTGCTTCTCCACGGCGCTGCCGATCATGAAGCCCGGCACGTCGCTCAGGAACACCAGGGGGAGACCGAAGGCGTCGCAGAGGGTGATGAAGCGCGTGGCCTTGTCGGAACTGTCCACGAAGAGCACCCCGCCCTTCACCCGGGGCTGGTTGGCCAGGATGCCCACGGGCCTCCCTTCCAGCCTGGCCAACCCTGTGATGATCTCCCCGGCGAAGAGCTTCTTCACCTCCAGGAAACTGCCTTCGTCCACCAGCCCCTCGATGAAATCCTTCATCTGGAAGGGGGCCATGATGTCGGTGGGAACCAGGGAACCCAGGGCCTTCGCCTTGGGCGAGACCGCCTTCGGCGGAACCATGGGCAGGGCGTCCTCGCAGTGCTGGGGGAAGTAGGCCAGGTAGTGTTGACAGAGGGCGATGGCCTCGGTCTCGGTCTTGCACAGGAAGTCGCCGCAGCCGCTCACGGAACAGTGCATGCGGGCGCCGCCCAGGTCCTCCAGCGAGATCTTCTCGCCGATGACCATCTCCGCCATGCGGGGCGAGCCCAGGTACATGCTGGCGTTCCCCTCGACCATGATGACCACGTCGCAGAAGGCCGGGATGTAGGCACCCCCCGCGGCGGAGGGCCCGAAGAGGAGGCAGACCTGGGGCACCAGGCCCGAGAGCGCCACCTCCATGTGGAAGATGGTCCCGGCATGGCGCCGGCCCGGAAACATGTCCAGCTGGTCCGTGATCCTGGCCCCGGCGCTGTCCACCAGGTAGAGCATGGGGACCTTCATGCGCATGGCCGCTTCCTGGATGCGGATGATCTTCTCCACCGTGCGGGCGCCCCAGCTGCCGGCCTTGATGGTGCTGTCGTTGGCCATCAGGGCCACGGCGCGGCCCGCCACCGTGGCCGTGCCCGTGATGACGCCGTCCGCGGGGAGGTCCTTGGCCAGGGCATTGGCGAAGAGGCCGTCCTCGACGAAGCTGCCCTCGTCCACCAGCAGCCGGATGCGTTCCCGGGCGAAGAGCTTGCCCGCCTCCGCATTCTTCTCGTGGGCCTTGGAAGCGCCGCCCTTCTTGATCCGTTCAACTTCGGAATGGAACTGCTCCGACTGCATGGGAACCTCGGGAAGGATGCTCCAGCATATGCGATCCTGAAAGGATGACGGATGCGGAGGGAACGAGGCGCAGCGGGTTCCTGACGGTGCCCTTCGCCATCCTCTGCGCCTTCTACTTCCTGGTTTTCGCGGCGGGCTACCAGCTCTTCCCGGTGGTGCCCCTGCACCTGCGGGACCTGGGCGCGAGCCTCGCGGAGAGCGGCCGTTTCCAGACGGCCTTCATGCTGGGCTCAGGCCTCGGGTCGCTGTTCACGGGGCCCCTCGGCGACCGCCTGGGGCAGCGCCGGGTGCTGCGCATGGCCTCCCTGGTCCTGGTGGCGATCCTCGTGGCCTATGCCTTCCTGAAGGTGCGCTGGGTGTTCTACCTGCTGGCGCCCCTCCACGGCGTCCTCTGGTCGGCCCTCCGGACCGCCTCCATCGCCAAAGTGGGAAGCATCCTGCCCCTGGAGCACCGGGCCCAGGGCCTGTCGCTCTTCGGTCTCACGGGGCCCGGCGGCGTGGCCGTGGGTCCACTGGTGGGCCTCTGGCTCATGCCGCACCTGGGTTTCGCCTGGATGCTGATCCTGCTGGCGGGCGTCTTCGCGGTCCTGCATGGCCTCATCGGCGCCCTGCCCAAGGAAGCCCCCCGCGAGGTCGAAGTCGCGGTCCTGTTCCACTGGCCCGACCGGGCCGTGTGGGGGACGGTGGCCGTGATGACGCTCGTGGGCCTGGGCTTCGGCCCCATTCCCCCCTACAGCGCCCAGGAGGCGAAGGCCCTGGGGATGGCCTGGCCTGCGGCTTTCCTCACCTGTTTCGCCCTGGGCATGATGGCCATCCGTGGCCTGCTGGCCCTGACGGGCATGGGGCGGCGCCCGGTGAACCTGCTTCCATTCATGCTCTTCCTGGCCTCGGCAGGCTACGCCCTGCTGGCCTTCCTGCCGGGCGGCATGAGCCGTCACCTGCTGGCGGGGCTCATCTACGGCGCGGGCTACGGCATGGCGCACACCCTGCTCATTATGAACATCTTCGCCACCACGGCCCCCGATCGGGTCGGCGCCGCGGTGGGGGCCCTGTTCTTCGCCTTCGATGCGGCCACGGCCTTCGGGGCCCTGGGCCTGGGCTGGGTCATGGAGCACTTCGGGTTCCGCCGGGGCTGGGCCATCGGGGCCGTCCTCATGGCCTTTTCGATCCCCGTGGCACGCCGCATCGCCCGGAAGAGCACGGCCTTGACCACCGGACCGGTCCCCTCTGGCATCCTCGAAGGATGATTACGCAGCAGGAACGAAGTACCGCATGAAGGAGCTTTCGATTCCCCGAGCCAGGCTCATGACGAAGCAGTTCGTGTTGGTGTGGTCACTCACCTTCGTCACCTTCTTCGCCGCGTTCCAACTTTTCCCCACGGTGCCCCTGCGCCTGCGGGAACTGGGCGCGAGCCTGGCGGAAAGCGGCCGCTTCATGAGCCTGTTCACCGCCGGCAGCGCCCTGGGGGCGCTCTTCACGGGCCCCCTGGGCGACCGGGTGGGACACCGCCGTCTGGTGGTCACAGCCGCGCTGCTCTATGCCCTCTTCCTGGGTGCCTACTCCCTGATGTCCCACCGCTGGGGATTCTACGTCCTGGCCATCCCCCACGGTATCGTCTGGTCGGGCCTGCTGACGGCCACCATGGCGTCGCTGGCCCACGTACTGCCCGAGGACCGCCGCGCCGACGGCCTCAGCCTCTACGGCCTCGCCAGCCCCGGTGGCGTCATCGTGGGCCCGCTGCTGGGCCTATGGATCTTCGAGCGCTGGGGATTCGCTCCCATTGGCTGGTACCTGGCCCTGCTCTTCGTCCTGCTCGGAGCCCTGGCGACGACGCTCCCCGTGGATCCTCCCCATGGCCGGGCCGAGGGCTTCCGGTGGCCCGACGCCACGGTGGCCACGCCCTGTCTCATCCTGTTCTGCGTGGCCCTGGGCTACGGCGCCCTGGGCACCTACACGGCCCAGGAGGCCCTGGCCCTGGGGATGCGCCTGCCCTCGGCCTTCCTCTCCTCCATGGCCGTGGGCATGGTGATCATGCGCCTGGCCATGCTGCGGCGCGGCTTCGGCCGGCGGCCCATCCGCAAGCTGCCGAGCATGCTGCTGGGGGCCGTCCTGGGCCTGGTCCTGCTGGCCGCCCTGCCCGGCGGCACCGTGCGCCACGTGGTGGCCGCCCTCCTCTACGGGGCTGGCTACAGCATGTTGCATACCCTCCTCAACGCGAAGCTCCTGGAATCCACGGATCCCAAGCGGCGCGGATCGGCCTTCGGCGCGCTGCTCTTCGCCTTCGACGCCGGCATCGGCCTCGGCAGCTTCAGCCTGGGCTGGGTCATCGGCCACCATGGCTACCGCCTGGGCTGGGCCCTGGGCGCCCTGGCCATGCTCGCGGCCCTGCCGCTGGCGTTGAGGCTGAGCCGGGACTGATCAGGCTCTGCGGTGCACTTTGTGCACGGAAGCCTGGTCCAGGCACTTCACGAGCATCTCGTCGATGTTCACGTGGTCGGGCAGCATGAGGCACCAGCGCACGCATTCCGCCACATCGAGGGCCGTGAGGGGCTTCACGCCCTGGTAGACGGCCGCAGCCTTGGCATCGTCCTTCATGCGCACGTTGGAAAACTCGGTCTCGGCCATGCCCGGATCCACCGAGGTCACGCGGATCTGCTCGCCGTTCAGTTCCAGGCGCAGGCTGTGGGCCATGGCCTTCACGCCGAACTTCGAGGCGCAGTAGACGCTGCCGCCCTCGTAGGGCTGATGGCCCGCCGTGGAGCCGATGAAGAAGATGTGACCCCAGCCGGCCTTGCGGAGGTGGGGAAGCCCTGCGCGGACGGTCTTCACCACGCCTTCCACGTTGGTGCGCATCATGGCTTCCAGATCCTCGTCCGGCGTCTCCCACATCTTGTAGGTGCCGCTGGCGAGGCCTGCGTTCGCCACCAGCACGTGCAACCCGCCCAGGGCGCCTGCGGCGGCCGCCACAAAGGCGTTCACGCTGGCAGTGTCCCGGGTGTCCACGGCGCCGGCAAAGGCCTGGATGCCGTGGGCTTTCTTGAGTTCATCGGCCAGGGCCTGCACCCGCTCCACCCGGCGGGCCCCCAGCGCGAGATGGCAGCCCTGGGCGGCCAGCAGCCGTGCCATGGCTGCGCCGAAGCCGCTGGACGCGCCGGTGATGAGGGCGATGGGATGCTCGGGACGCATGGGATCTCCGTGGTGGCCTACTTGTAGGACCGGTGGAACTCGCCCAGGGCTTCCACCACCTTCTGGAGCTTCGCCGTGGGCGGCAGGATGGTGGTGCGGAAGTGGGCGGTGCCCTCGGCCTGGCCGAAGCCCGAACCCGGCACGACGCAGATGCCCGTCTGCTCCAGGAGGGCCAGGGAATAATCGAAGTCCGTGCGGCCCGGCGGCAGGGTGATGCTGGGGAAGGCGTACATGGCGCCGGCGATGACGTTGCAGGTGATGCCCTCGATGCGGTTCAGGCCCTCGGCCAGCAGGACGGCGCGCTGCCTCAGCGTGTCGAGGATGGCGCCCCTTTCCGCGACGTAGACCGCGTGGGATGGCGCGCCCGGTTTCGGCGGGCGGACCATGGCGTAGGTGGAGACCTGGCCCGCCAGATTGGCGCAGAGGCTCACGCTCTGGAGCTTCAGGATCTGCGCGGCCACGTCGTCCGGCACGTTCCGGTACTCGAAGTAGCCGCCCCGCACCCCGCACTCGCCCAGGAAGCCCTTGGAACAGGAATGGAAGCTGAAGAGGGATACTGCTTCGGCCCCCGACTCGTGAAGCACCTTCGCGAAGGACACGAAGGTGTCGCCCCTCAGGTAGATGTTCTCCTGGTAGACCTCGTCCGCCAGGATGGAGAGCCCGTGGGCCTTCGCGAAGTCGATGATCATGGCGATGTTGGCCTCATCCAGCACGGCCCCCGTGGGGTTGCCTGGGTTGATCACGCAGATGGCCTTCACGTGCGTGCCTTCGGCTTTCGCCTGGACCAGCGATGCCTCCAGCATGGGGCGGCTCAGCTTCCAGCCGTTGGCCTCGTCCAGGAAATAGGGCACCATCCGCCCCTCGAAAAGGGTGATGCTGGCCGAGTAGAGCGGGTACTGGGGGATGGGGACCATGATGCCGTCCGCGGGGCCGCTGATGAGCAGGCGCAGGATGGTCTGGACGCCCTTGCTGGCGCCGTCCGTGAGGAAGATGGCGTCGGGATCCACGCCGATGTGGTCGCGCTCCAGGATGAACGCGGCCACGGCCTCGCGGATGAAGCGGACACCGCGGCTTTCGCTGTAGGCGCCAAGCCCGTGCTGCGTCCCAGTGAGGAGGCCCTTCGCGGCTTCGACCACGTCCGAAGGGAAGAAGCCGGGAGCCTGGTCCATGAGCTCCGGGTACTCGCAGAGGGCCAGGATCTGGCGGTTCCAGGTGAGCGCCTTCTGCCCCAGGGACTGGGGGTTGCCGATGTTGCAGTAGATGATCTCGCGGCCCTGCTTCTCCAGCTCGGCCGCGCGCGCCACGATGGGCCCCCGCACCGCGTACTCGGTTTCAAGGACGGTCTTCCCTAGGTCGGCTAATCGGATGGTCATCGGACACCCCAACCTTCAAGTGTACCCTGAAGGCTTAGGGCGCATGACCACACCCGACCATGCCGCCAGGCACCCCTCGCGCGGTGACGTGGGGCGTGGCAATGGGTTCTTTGTGTGATCTTCGTCATCCTACCCGGCGTCAAGGGCCCCGGCTCTTGGTGCTGGACGGGGCGGCGATAGACTGGGTTTTCAGACCCCTGATCAAGCCACCCCTCCCTCCTTTTTGCAGAGGCATCCATGCTCGGTTTCTCGCTCTCCCCGGAACAACTGGCCGAGAAGGATCGCGCCCACACCTTCGCCCAGAAGATCATGCGTCCCGTGGCCCGGAAGTACGATGAGACCGGCGAGTGGGCCGTGGATGTCTACAAGGCTGCCTGGGACTACGGGTATCTGCAGGCCCTCGTGCCCGAGGACTGCGGCGGGCCCGGCGCCAAGCAGGTCGAAGAGGCCATCGTCTGTGAGGAACTGGCCTGGGGCTGCGCCGGCCTCTACACCTCCATCATGGCCAATGGCCTTGCCATGACGCCCCTGCTGGTGGCGGGCAGCCCCGAGCAGAAGAAGAAGTGGCTGGGCATGCTGGCCGAGGAACCCAAGTTCGCGGCCTTCTCGCTGTCCGAGCCCAATGCCGGGTCCGACGCCGGCGGCATGAGCTGCCGCGCCGAGAAGAAGGGCGACAAGTACCTCATCAACGGCACCAAGTGCTACTGCACGAACGGCGGCTATGCGGATTGGTACGCGCTGTTCTGCAGCACGGATCCCTCCAAGGGCGCCCGGGGCACCAGCTGCATCGTGGTGCCCCGGGACACCCCGGGCCTGGTGGTGGGCAAGGCCATGGACAAGATGGGCCAGCGCGCCTCGAACCAGGTGGAGCTCTACTTCAACGACGCCGAGGTGCCTGCGGAGAACATCCTCGGCAAGGAGGGCATGGGCTTCGTCATCGCCATGAAGACCCTGGACCAGACCCGCGCCGCCGTGGCCGCCGGGGGCGTGGGCGTGGCCCGGGCCGCCTTCGAGATCGCGCTCGAGTACGCCAAGACCCGCATCCAGTTCGGCCAGCCCATCTTCAGCAACCAGGCCATCAGCTTCATGCTGGCGGACATGGCCAAGAAGATCGAGGCCAGCCGCCTGCTCACCTGGCAGGCCGCCTGGATGACCGACAACGGCATCAAGAACTCCAAGCAGAGCGCCATCGCCAAGACCTTCGCCACCGACACCGCCATGGAGGTCAGCACCGACGCCGTGCAGATCCTCGGCGGCAACGGCTACAGCCGAGACTACCTGGTCGAGAAGTGCATGCGCGATGCCAAGCTCCTCCAGATCTATGAAGGAACGAACCAGATCCAGCGCCTGGTGATCGCGAAAGAGATTCAGCAGGGTAATTGATCGAAAGAGAACGGACCTCCTCAGCGGTCGCGAACGGACCGGGCTAAATGCGCTGTCCAGAGCGGGGCACCCGCTTGGCTCGTTCAAACCCTGAGGTTGGCCACGATCTTCAGCGAAGTAGATTCGTCATGTGAGCTGATCAAACGGGAGTGCAACCCCCCGGGGGCCACAACCATCCCAGGGGTCCTGGCATGAAGGCATACTGGACCCGTGGTACGGCACCCTTTGGTTTTCAGAACTCTGTTGGCGGTGGTGGTGTCCGCCGCCTTCACCGTGGGCATGCTCCTGCTGACTTCGTCTCCCGGAGGCCTTCGGCCTCTCTCGGCCCTGGCCCTCGTCGGCGGCTCGATGGGCCTGGGCGCCTGGCTCGGGATATTCGCCCGAACCCGCTGGGTCGACCAGCCCCGGCTGCTCCGGGCCGAGCGGCGCTGGGCGGAGGGGGACCATCCCTACGCGGTGCTCCAGACGTTGGGAGGCTCATTCTGGTACCGGGGCGAGTTGGGCTACCGGACCCTCCTGCTGAAGAGCGCGCTCCTCCTCTCCATGGGGCACCGCGACCGGGCCTGGGTGGAGGCCCTGGAGGCTCAGCTCGCGCGGCTTCCATTCTGGAAGAGGATGCTGGCCTCATCGGGATTCCGGAAAGTACCCGGAGTCCCCAGCGCCCGGCGGCTGGCCTGGGGGAGACGGCTCATTGCCCTGGCTCCAGACATGGGCCGGCTCCGCCATCTCCAGGGAATCCTGCTGCTCCGCTTTGCCGACCCCACGGCCCTTCACGACGCCTGGACCCATTTCGAGGAGGCCCTCCCCCGGTCCTGGGATGATCCGCTGGTCCTGGAGGACCTCATGCTCGCCGGCCTGCAGCACGGCAGGGAGGATCTGGCCGAACGCGCCATGGCGATCCTCATGGCCCGCCATGGAGACCCCCGCCTGCCCTGGGACCGGGGCGCGGCGGGGATGCACTTGCTGCGGAAGGGCCTTCACGCCGAAGCGCTCGCCCTGGTCCAGGTCCTGCCTCCAGAACGGCGCACCCAACCCCTCGATTGGCTGGCGGAGACGGTTTCCCGCCGGCAGCTGGGCGACCGGGAAGGCGCCTGGCGAGTCATCGAGGAGGCCATCCATCGGTTGCCCGGCGCCTTCCGCCTGTGGATGGAGCGCTACCAGATCGCGCTGGAGTTGCATCGGGACAAGGAGGCACTGGAGACGCTGGAACACGCCCGGGAGACCATTCCCGAGGGTGGGGATGGGGAGTTCCTGAGGCAGGAATGGCACCTCCGCCGGGCGGAGTTCGCCTTCTGGTGGGAGGACCGGCCCGCCTTCGCCAAGGAACTGCTGGAGCAGCTGCCGCCTGAATCCCAGGGCGATCATCACCCACCCCTGCGGTTGCAGGTCCAGGTGGCCGAAGGCGACTACGAAACCGCCTATTCCGAGGTGTTGACCCTGCTGAAGGCGCGCCCGGGGGATGTGGAGCTGCTGTTGCTCCAGGCGGACTGCCTGGCCGGCATGGAAGCCTGGGAGGCCCTGCGCCCCTTTCTCGATGGGCTCGGGGAAGGCTGCCGTGAGCGGCCCTCCTTCTGGCACCTGCGGGGGCTGGCCCGCGCCAACCTAGGGGAACCGCTCCCAGCCCGTCTGGATCTGGAGCGGGCCGCGCGGATGGACCCCCACGGCATGCGCTACCTCCTGGATGCGGGACACGCCTGTGCCGAGGTGGGGGACTGGGACCGCGCGGAAGCGCATTGGCGCCAGGCTCTCCAGGTGGACCCCCAGGCCGAGGAGGCCCTCATCCACCTCGCCGAGGCCCGGAAGGAATTGGAGGATATGGAAGGTGCCCGCCGCTACCTGCGGGAGTGCCTGCTGCACCACCCTGAAAGCCACGATGCGCAAGCCCGCCTGGCGGAACTGGAGGCGAATTGACCGGAGGCGGTCCAGTCAGCGGGGCCAACTTAGAGGTCGTAACAAAACCCGACGATACCGCGATGAAGCCAGCCGGGATGCACCGCAAGGAAGGGCCCGCAGGGCAACGTGGTTCGTTGTTCAAGGG
>Ga0214220_1000012_pt1 | contig 107481 bp, 106 predicted proteins | sample TroBogypolimnion_5_FD_153058 | JGI IMG/M metagenome (GOLD analysis project Ga0214220, IMG submission 153058) | Freshwater microbial communities from Trout Bog Lake, WI - 31JUL2007 hypolimnion | ecosystem: Environmental > Aquatic > Freshwater > Lake > Hypolimnion/Profundal zone | place: Trout... | reverse complement strand
GTTGACGCTCTCAGGCAGGTAGAGGCCCTGGAAGAGATCGTACAGAAGTCGAAGGAAGTGCTTCCCACACCTTGATCCCAGCCTTCATTGTCTTCCGTTCTTTCTCTACTCCCCGTTGGGTCGCTATAGAGGATCTTTGTTCCTCTTCACAGGCAGCGAGAAGGATGTCCTGGCTGATGGCACCGGCCTCGGCAGCTCGTTGGCAGGCGTCCATGAAGGCATTACGAATTCGACCGCCGCTGAAGGGAAAGTGTTCCGCCACTAAGCTGAAATCAAGGTCTTGACGACCTGGAATCGGAGCATCACCTAGCAGGGTCTTCCAAATCTGAGCGCGGACTTCGGCTGAAGGAGACTCGAAGGCCATGCGGAACTGGATTCGACGCTCTACGGCGGGGTCTAATGCACCAGGGTGGTTCGAGGTGAGGACGAGAATGCCTTCGAAACGGTCCAATTCCCGTAGGAATGTGTTCACGAAATTGTCCTGATACCGCTTGGTGCTGCCCGTTGTGGTGCTGCGGTTCATGAGGACCGTATCCACCTCATCGAGGAGCAGGACGGCCGGTTTTCCTTTTACGCTGGCGAAGAACTTTTGCAGGCGAGATTCTGATTCGCCGACATAGGGGGATTCGATCTCAGCGGCCTCCATACGCAACAGAGGCAATTCCAACTCATGGGCTAGGACCTCAGCAGCCATCGACTTTCCAGTTCCACTCAAACCGTGAAAGAGCATGACCCCTTGTGCGTGGCCGACCAAACCTGGATCTAGCTTCCAGTTCGCCAGCATCTCCTTACGGCCACGGATGGCTTGGAGGATGTGCTTGAAGCGGGTCATTGCCTCTGGCGCTAGGCACAGTTCATCCAGGGAACGGACGGGTTTCAGTTTCTCTGCATGGGTCGTTTCTGGAACCTCGGATTTGCCTGATGTGAGGGCGACTTTCAGACGTTCTTGTACTGCCTCAGGACTGAGTTCCTCCCAGGCCGAGCTGCGGGAGAGGCGTTTCACAGCCTCCACGATGCGTCCAGGAGCAGCATCGAGCGCAGCCAGCTCTGTGATATCCAACGCCGAAAAGGAAGGACCAGCTTCCTGCATTTGGCGGTTCCAGAGGATGGTTCGTTCATCGGTGGAGAGTGGGCCGAGGTCGAGCACCAAGTCAGCCCGAGATTCCGGGTCGAAAGATAAGTCCTTCTCCATCGGCTTGAGGAAGAGCCAGGAGGGATGCTCTTTGATGAGCTGGAAGTCCTGGCTATCGAAGTGCGAGGGGATTTCGGCGATGGCAAATGCCCCCGGCTGAGGGCCATCGCTGGGCCGGATGCTTTTCAGGGTGCGATTGAAGTGCTTGGCCAGGCACTTGGCTAGGGTTCGGCGTCCGCTCTGCTCTGTTCCCTTGAGATAGACGATGAAGGGACAATCCAGTTCAGGAGGATTCTCCAATAGACGTCCAAGTTGGGAGCGAACAGCCTGAGGGAGTGCCAAATCCTCCAGGGATGGGCCGAGATCCTCCACATCAAGTTTTTCGAGCCCCAGCAAGGAACCAAGGCAATTCACGCTGAGGGAGATATCGGTCTTGAGGAACCGGGCCACGCTGATGGGACTCGATCCATTCCGTTTCTGACGGGTACTCCATTCCCGATCTACCTCCAGATAGCCACGGGTCCGAAGCGGAGAGTCTGTGCCCAACCGTTTGGCCAATTCCCATACGCCGTGAGGGGATGAGAGATTCAGGACCTGGATCAGATAGCCGCCATCGAGATCCTGTCCTGGCTCGAAGGGCGAATTATCTAAGCCTCCCTGAAGGTGGACCAGGTGAGCCAGGGAGAGGGCCAGCACCTTGTGGCTGATGGAGTCCAAACCGAGAATCTCGCCATCCAACCAGGTCGGTGCCTCCAATTCATCCTTCCGGGCGACCAGGGTCTCCCAGGCCAACGGCTGGCAGCCACCGGCCACCCATGAGATCAAGTCGGCGGTGAAGGTATCCATCTCACCATGCTTGAGCCGGAGTTGGCTCTGTCCACCTGGGGGACGGCGGGAAGGGCGTTTGTAGGAGCCTCCCGGTTTGGCTGCCGGGTTGAACGGTTGAGACAGCTCTCTTTTCTGTTGGTGCTCTTGCTTGTGCTTCAGTCCCAGAAACTCTCTGAGGGGAAGGCTGTAGGCACCGCGCATGAGGCTCCATGGTGAAGGCGGGAGTGCCTTCAGGAGCTAATATACTTAGCCGATTTTGGTTTTATCCCAAACTAATTGAACATTGGAGAAAAATAGATCATTCTTAGGCGTTTTCTGATTAAAAAGCGACTGCAGGGGGTACCCAGCTCTCAATAAAATTACAATCTCCCTCATCTGAGAATATTATTTCCCATTGTTGTTTGGTCCAACCAGTTGCATTGCATATCCAATGAATAGTCTCGATAGAATATAAATCAAAGCCCATGTGTTCGTATTCGTGACGTCTCAAATCTCTATCAGTGAATCCACGATAGATTAATGAAGATTTTGAATTATTTTTTACAATTCTCATGAGATTTTTCTCAAGTGATGGAGCGATTTTTCGATACCTTCTCAATTTGTCATCAAGCATACCTTTAAAACATTCTGTCGTACCAATTATCATATCATCAGTATAGAAGCCAGCATGCTGAAAACATTCGGTTATTCGATCAATTGATACCATTGGTCCTGGATAATTATATTTTGATTTAATATCACATAATTCATGCATCAGAGCTATTCTTGAGTCAGTATCGGTTACCATAATTCTTCTCCTTGTGTAAAATAATGGCGATATCGTTGTTAAATTGTTCTATTAATTGATTCGACTCAACCATTCAGATGGAGGAGCAAGTTCCACTAGGCGAAGATACATTGGTGCGCCATAGATATTGATTAAATCAATTTCTTCCAGGTTAGAAGTCCATATAATAGGCAAATTATGTTCATTACGATAATTTATGACTAATGCCAATTGTCCATGAGCATAAGGTATTCCATTATCAGATGACTTTTTTGAAAAACTCTCACGTCCCAAATCATCAAGGATAAGAAGGTTAGTTTTTTTAAGACACTCGGTATGATATCTTGGCAAACGGTCGGTTCCAAAATCTGTAATTGCATTTTTTTGTAACCAGTCATAACAATCGGGCCAGTACACCCAATTTGCAATTTTATGAGCATCGTGACTTATACATCTAGTTAAATTCCCTTTAATCTTGTTAATTGCTTGAGAATCATTTCCCTTATTTTCGACGTAATCTACTAGCCTTTTTATTAGCCCTTTCAGGCATGACATTATTATTACGGCATTCGTGCATGATTTACCTATTCTTGAAGTTCCTAATAAACCATACCCATTTTGTTTAATGTATGGTTTATTATCAATAATGTCAACAAATAACTCTTTGGGTAAATATTGTTTTATATTATCTGGAATTTTATCTCTCGTTGAAGAAAGTAATTTTGGTGTCAATCCAATTTTTTCAGTAAGTTTAATATAAATATCATTTTGATCGTATTTGTTCATCATAGATCCTTATTATCATTATGTAATTGTTTATTATTAATATATGCCGTTCCTGCTTCATCGTTTACTCTGTTTAAATGAGCTGGTTGAATGGCACTCTTCGCAACTTTAGATGGTTTGCCAATCCAACAACCACCAGCTAACCAAGAAGATACAGATTTCATGTAATTTCGTTTATCAGCTGGCGTTTGTTCTGAAATATTGATAATTCCTGTAATTAATTCTGCCTTTGTCGCTTTACCATTTATTATTATACTATTAATGATTTCACAATCACTTGATGTAACTTTTTTGTGAGGCCAATTTTCAATAAACGCATTATAAACCGTTATATTAGAACCAAGAATACATTCAGCCTCCTGAAGAGTCACGGAATCCTTCCTAGCTTCACCAGATGCAATTCCAGCAGCTACTTTTTCATCTTGAAAATCTTTTCTCTCATCAATTAAGGTATCCATGTAACGTTTGGCATGAGCCCAAGCGAACTGGGTGCGTTCATCCCATAATCCTCTTATAAACTCAATGTCTTCACAAAGATAGAATGCAATATCTTCTGCCGATGGACTTTCACTGAAACCTTGATCCGTTAATTGGTAGTCCATCATATCTCGAATTAACCCTCTGTTTGTCATCATCAATTTATCCAGAGGGAGTAATAGACCTTTTGTATAGAGATATCCCAACATCACTTTAGACATCTATTTACCCTCCTTTTGGCATTGGATAGGAAGGCGAATAGGTGTTGAACAGGTGTTAATCGTCTGTTCAACTCTATCTGTTATATATTGATCTATTCTGTACTGTTCTATTCTATAACTGCTATTACTACTACGCAGGGATAGCAGAGGTTCGGCTTCGCCTGAACCCCTTACGGGGTTACCTCGCTTCGCTCGGTTGGGGCGAAGCCCCAAAAAGCTATCCGAGCTGGTCCCTGCCACAGGACAAAAGCCTTCACCGCTTATCAGGGCTCTCATTTCGACCCCCCACGAGCCAGGAATGCGTCAAGCTCTGCAACCGGTATGAGGGAACGTTTGCCAGCCTTCACACGGGTGATCAGGCCCTCACTGATCAGCCTATAGACGAGGGTTCGGCCCACGCCAAGGGCGACGGCTGCGTCCTCGATGCAGTAAGCCAGGGGAGGGATTTCTTTTTCGATGGTAAGATGATCATTATTAATAGATGTATTCATTTGATTCTCCAGAAGGGGGGAAAGCCACGTGGCAACCTTCTAGAGAGGGAATTTGGAAGCTGAATTTTTTCCGCACTTGTACTTTTGGGTCCTTACCCGCCTGCCCTTGGCGGGGACAGTAACTGTATAAATTCAACAAAGTAGTTAACTTTGTGCGGCAATTGCTTTCTTTCATAGGAGCTGAAGGACCATAGCCTGAACGGTGTAGCCCTATGCGGAGTCGTTTGCAGTGCTCCAATAAATTTATTTTTGTTTGGCTGAGAAAAGTCACAGAAAGTCAGTAATGAACCAGGGAAGGCAGTCAAGCGACGGTAAGACCTTCATTACAGCCCCAAGGAGGCAATCATGTCCATTAACCCACTTCTCAACACGACAGATCCAGAAATGATCGACACTGCTCTGCCATCTGGTAAAAGATATATTCGCCCGAGCCGCCTGTCAGATGACGCAGAGGAAAAAAGGCTGGCAATACTGATGCACAAATACATAGACCCAGCAGATGTGGACTTCGATCCCGATTTTGCCGAGTGGATTGAAAAATATTCGAAGGAGAGATAGCCATTCAGTCATTCGATACTAAAACAGCGTAATAAAAATCCCCCAATGGATAGTCCATTGGAGGATTCATTTGAACGGGCTGAGAATCTTACTTCTTTTTTGCCCTAGCAGCAGCAAGGGCCTTCATAGCCTTCGGGTTCGCCTTGCGGTTACTAGTCTTGATGTGACCAGTAGGAGACACATTGAAATCCGCCTTATATTTATTGATGATTTCAGCAACTTCTTTTTTGAATTCATCATTATTTGCCATCGCAAGGAATTCCTCAACCAGCTTCGAGGGATCTTCGCCCCTGAAACGCTTGACAATGGCTTTGGCGAAAACATCAGCGGTCTTCTTTACTTTGGTGACTCTCCCTTCAGTTCCAGCGGACTTAACTGGCTTAAGGCTTTGAAAAACCTTCACGGCTTCAGCAGGCTGAATTTTAGCAGCCTCTAATGTTTCGAGGACACTCTCATATTTGACCAAACCTTGATAGAAGGCGCGATCCAGAGCCGCGCCCGTCTTAGATCCAATCCCATTGATCACTCGGGTAATTGCAGAAGCTGGAATAGACAGTTTCCCAATCCTGTATTCCGCCTTCTTAGACCTGCCAGATCCAGGATGGTAAGTGATTTGATCCATTGTCTCTCCTTTTGAGATGGTGTCTTGGGTAAGTGTATCAATCTTATTAGATGGGGCGATTGGGAACTTATCCCTTTTCTTTCTTCCAGTCAATGATTCTAGAAGACTCATGATGGTCTGCCTCCATATCAAATGCTAACCAATTATACTGAACAGGCAATCGGTTTAGGCAATTAATCTACGAAAATCTCAATCAATCAAAATTTTGCCTGACCTATTCATTTTTGGGAAGATTCTTGGGAGTAAAAGAGACTCCCGGTCAGTAGATTATCGGTGAGGGTGCCGTGGGCCATTTGAAGTGCAAACCCCACATGAACAACCGGTATCGTCCCGCCGCCGAGTGGACCTAACAGGAATTTTTCGTATGTCTGTCAATAAGCGTCAGTTTCATCTCGAAATGAAGGAAGCAAACATACAAATAATTAACTGGGTGCAGCTTTCCGATAGATTCAAATCAATTCGTGGCGTTGGTGTTGGTTATCACACAATCCAAGGCTGGCAAGCCATTGGAATGCCTCATATCCGCCAAGGTCGTTTGATCTTCTACCAGTGGAATGCCTGCTGGGAATGGTATCTCGATCAGTTCAGCGTGGAACAGGCCATATGAGGGTAGCCAAAGATCCCCAGTCGGGCTTCTACTTCGTCCGTTTCACCGTAGGCGGAAAACGCCAACAGCACTCCACCAAAACTAAGATCAAGGGTCAAGCTGACGCAATAGCTCAGAGAATCTACCAGAATGCTCGTATCAGGGCCGAGTGCAGGGAGCCGATCCAGGCGGTCGGCAAGGTTCGCGAGATGTGGTTGGCGGCCCATGACAAGACAGTCAGTGCGGGACACTGGAAAAATGTCAGCACCTGGGACCCATGTGGGCTGGACAAATTATTGCTAGACCATTGCGGTACAGCGTCTGTCGAGTTGGCCATAAAGAAATTTGCTGAAGGTAGGGCTCCAATCACTGTGAACGGCTGGCTACGCATTCTGAACCTCTTGGGAGGATGGGCCATTCAGCGGGGCATGATCCTCACTCTTCCTTGGCGAGTGAAGATGCAGAAGATCCAAAAAACACCGAGGAAGACCCTCCCAGTCAGCCAAGTGCAAGACTGGATCTCTGCCGCCGAAGTGACAGCCTTAAAGTCGAACCGCTGGGCTATCGGCGCCGCTATTAGGCTGATGATCGGCCTGGGTCTCCGAGAGCAAGAAGCCCTTGGGGCCAGGTGGGAATGGCTGGATTGGGAGCGAAAAACATACACGGTTGGCAAGGCAAAGGGCTTCGAGGCAAGGGTAATCCCTGTACCAGCCTGGCTGGTTATATGGCTGGAATCGAGGAAGGCCGACCTCGGGTTGATCCTCGGAGAGAAGCATCCCGCAGGCTTCACCCGCAAGGCGATCTATGGTGCGAACCAGGCATGTGGCACCCCTGGAATCTCAGCTCATAGACTTCGAGGCACCTTCGCTACGCTGCACAGCGAGGCGGGGACACCCATCCAGGTCATCCAACACATGCTGGGCCACAAGTCTCCAACCACGACCATGCTCTACCTGGAAGTGCACTTGAAGCAGGCCGAGGAGCAGCAGGCCAAGGTAGCTGAACGCATGGGAATGGCGGGAAATGGGCGGGGAGAACCCGAGAATCCGCCCCAACGCTCAATTTCTTGAAGCCTTCTAAGCTGCAGGTCGCTGGTTCGAGTCCAGCTGGGCGCACCAGCCCCACCCAGCCAACCCCTGGACTCGAACCGGCGAGTGGGATCGCGGAGGCAGGGTTTGGTGCCCTGCCGGATGGGCTGTCGCCTGCTTAGGGTTGGGTCAGACCTGAGCCGGCAGCTGTCCGGGGGCCCATCGGCTCCCAGATTTCGGTGGGCAACCCGCAACTGCCAAAAAGCAAATAAATTTAATTCTTCCATTTACGAAAATTTTCAAATTCCCTTGGTTTTTTAGAACTTTGAATGATTGAAAGAATGTAATGTTTATCCGTTAGAAGTTTGAATGATCCGAGGTTCCTGTGCCCCTACCCAAAGTGCCCAATGGCCAGAAAATCAGCCTCATCCTGCCCGCCGAGCTCGTGCGGCGCATCAAACTCGAGGCCCTGGATTCAGGTTGCCTGCCCACGGCGGTTGTTCAAAAGGCCCTGGAAGGCTACTGGGGGATTGAGGGCACGGGTTCACCCTCGGTACAGCCTCGTCCCGATACCCAGGCGCTGGATACGACCCTCAGCCCCACCGGCCTGCCGATTCCCCTCCGTCAGATGAAACAGCTGACGCTCATGGACGCCTTGCTCTCCCAAGGATGGTTCACCGAGCAGGAGTTCACTTTGGCCCTGGGGAAGTCCCCGGAGGGCCTGCGGGCGTCCTGGATCAAGAACAAGAGCGGCGCCATGACCGAGGTCGTCCGGCTTGAGAAATTCATTTCCTCCAAGTGCGCCTCCCGGAATGATTATTTATCCCTCCTTGAGGCGACGCAGGTCCCTGGGGAGGTCTCGCCGGTGCCTCCTCACCAATGAGGTCCCCGAGCCAGGGGGCAGCGGAGCATCCGAGTCGGGAAGCCGGTCGCGGCTCTCAGGGCATTGGCTTTTCGCCATAGATCCGTTCGAACATCTTCCGGGCGTCCACGCAGATCGGGCACAGGCAGACGGACCGGGAGGCGGACTTCGCGTGTTCCATCATGAAGCGGCGCAGCAGGGCGATCAGCTTCGCATGGGAGATGGCGTCCGGGGGCACTATGACTCCAAAGGATCGACGAGAGAGGCTCTCATCAATCTTCGCTAGTTATAATATAGGACACCCTGTTCTTGCTCACTGCATCAATAATATAACACGACCAGCGGGTTGTTTTCTCGTTTTTTACATACTCCACTTGATAGGGCACGTCCGCTTTGGCATCTATGGATAGATCAAATTCGGTTTTCCTTGGAATCTTCTTTTCAGACACAGCCTGTTTGCGGGATCTCAAGGTGATGGTGTGCACCCCGGGTGCGAGCTCATAGCGGTCGTTGTTGTTTTGCGCAACCCTTTTATTGTCAATAGAAAATATGAATAGATCTATCTTCGAACTCATTTGAAGGGCTGCCGAACTTCCCTTCTGCCGGACGGAAGCCTGCTTGTGGAGCAGAGAACATTGAGTCGCAAAGAGGACAAGGGCCAGTATGGTTGCTCGCCTTAAAATCACGGCATCTCCTGACGCGATCGATGAAATTCTGGACTTGGGTCCCCGCTGGCCGAAAAAGCAGGTCTTCATCGAGCTGAGACACTGGAACCATGCGTCTGGTCTTGCGAATGCCGGGCCTGGCAGGACTGGCAATGGCCCAGACATGTCCACGAACAGGACAGGCGCGGGTGGTCCGCCTTGGGCGGTGGGTTCGGGACGGAAAGCTGTGGCGTCATACACCCCTAGGTTACGCCGAATCGAACAGCTCCGCCGGAACCGTCACGGGTCCGGGATGGTGCGAACCACCTGTCGGAGCGAGCCTCACCTATTCTGTGTTAATTGTTTGGTTTATAATATCTTAACCAAGATGACGACCCCTGGCATTGGAAGTGCCGGGGCACCCATGACACCTGGAGCGGCAACGACGACGCGGTCAGGAAGACAGGCCGCACCCAGGTTCATGGTGCCGGCCTATGTCGGTGCCGGGGCGGCCGGCTTGGCGGCCTCCGTCCTGGCTCGGCCCGGCGCTTCCTGCGCATGGACGATCGTGGGCGGAACGATCCTCGAAGGTTCCGGAACGCACCAGATCACCTTCACGGCCGGGTCCTCAGGCACCGTGCGACTGGCCTGTGTGATCACCCCTCCAGATGGAGGCGGGACCACCACGGCCGAGGCCACCAGCACCATCACCCAGTAGCCGTCCATTCTAGTACTGGAACGAACTTGCCCACATTACGGCAACTATGCCCGTTAGTGATATTGGTCGGGGCGAGAGGATTCGAACCTCCGACCCTCTGCTCCCAAAGCAGATGCGCTACCAGGCTGCGCCACGCCCCGATGGAGACAGTGTACCGCTACTTGGCGCCGATGGCGACGCTGCGGAGGTTCAGCCCGGCGCGCTGGAGGTCGAAGATCTTGGAGGCGAGGCCCACGAGGAGCTGGGTCTCCATTTCCTCCCGCCCACGCTTTGTCGCGCCTGCGGGAGGCATGGCGGCGATGTCAGCCGCGGTGCGGGTCTTCGACCAGGACAGGTCCATGGCGAAGGAGACCTTCTTGTCCTGGCTGGCCAGTTCGCCAGCCACGTTCGACATCCGGCCGTCACCGCCGTAGCCGACCCGCAGCCAGCCTGGGCCCTCGAACCCCCGGCTGCGGTTGGTGATGTTCACTGCATGCAGGCGGTTGTCGCTGCCATAGGAGAAATCCATGTGCGTGTGCACGCCCTGCTCTTCGTTGTGGAAGTCGAGGCGCAGGGGCTGTTTCGTGGCCTTGTCCACGGCCACTTCCAGCTTGCCGCGCTTCCAAAAACCGAGGCTCTGGGCCAGTCCCTGCTCGCGTTTCTTGGCGTCCCAGCCCTTGGTGGGAGCATTGAATACGAGGTGCTGGATGACGTGTCCCTCGGGCCCTTCCTCGCCGGCCAGGCTGGCCTGGAAGGTGGGGGCATCGATGTAGACCGCCTTGATGTCGTTTAGGGTCTGTCGGAACCAGGACATGTACGTGCTCGGCGCGTCGGTGGGGGGCAGGTCCACCCGGGTGGTGTAGGCGTTCTGCTCCTTGCTGTAGAGGAAGCCGCGGTCCCCGCGACGGGCGTAGAGCAGGGTGCCGAAGTCACCGGCCAGATCGGTCTTGAAGTCGCCGTTGGCAAAGTAGGTGCCCTTGACCCGGAGGCTGGCCTGCCCGCCCTGGCTGTTCCCCTTCACCATCCCCTGGCTGAGGCTGTCTACCTTCTGGTTCACGGCGGCGGCACTGAGCGCGATGCCCAACGTACCCTGCATCTCGACCGAGGACACACCCTGGTAGGCCTCCCCGAACCATCCCGCATCAACGGCATCCAGCACCTGCCGCAGCGCCAGGCGCGCGGCCTCGGCCTCGGGGGTCGTCTTTGAACTGTTCTTGGAGGCACTCTTTTTCGTCGGGGAATGGTCTGTCTTGACGGGTGCCTGGGCGGGCAGCAGGGCGGCGGTGAGCAGGATGGGCAGGATGGGCATTCGCATGTAGATCCTCGCAGGACTAGGGACTATCGATGAGGGTGCCTGGGAGCCGGCTTTGGTTCCGGGCGCTCCTTGGCAAAGCAGGTCCGGCAGAGGGCCTTGGAAGGGTCGTCAGGCACAAAGGGGAGGTACTCCTGGGCGCCGCACCTGGCGCAGGTGATGTGCGTCAGAATCCGGGCTACGTCCTTTCCGCCTTTCCGCTTATAGACGAAGGAGCGACGGTAGCAGTCCGGACAGAGGTAGAACTTCTCGCCCGATTCGACCCTGAAATGCAGTCCGCACTCGGCGCAGATCTTCTCCCGGGGCGCCTTGGGATCGGGGGGGGCCACGGGAGCCCGTTTGGTGAGCAGCACTGGCGTGGGTTTGAGGGGCTGATCCGGTTCCCCACCCCCAGGAAGAGGAGTGTTCGACGATTTGGGCCCTTTGTTCATGCGGTGGCTTCCAGTGCGGCCGGGGCCGAAAGACCAGAGTACCTCATCCGGCCCGGAGCCGCGAGTTCCGGTCTCAGCGCGGTGGTGGCATCCTTGGCGCATGTCCCTTCCTTCCGACCTCCTGGATCCTCTGCGCCGTGGCGAGCCCCGGGCCCTGGGTCGGGCCATCTCCTGGATGGAAAATGGCCACCCCGGAGCACGGGAGCTTATGGCCCGGGTCTGGCCCCACCTGGGTCAGGCAGAGGTGATCGGGATCACGGGTTCCCCGGGCGCCGGCAAGAGCACCCTCACGGACCATCTGGCCCGGGCCCTGCGCGCCGAGGGACGGCGGGTGGGCATCCTGGCCGTGGACCCCACGTCTCCCTTCAGTGGCGGGGCCATCCTGGGAGACCGCATCCGCATGCAGCGCATCGCGACGGATCCCGGCATCTTCATCCGGAGCATGGCCACCCGGGGGGCCCTCGGCGGCCTGGCCCGGGCCACCCAGGACGCCATCGACCTGCTGGACGCCGCGGGTTTCGACACCGTGATCGTGGAGACCGTGGGGGTCGGTCAGGACGAAGTGGATGTCGTGAGCTGCGTGCAGACCTGCTGCGTCGTCCTGGTACCCGGCATGGGCGACGAGATCCAGGCCATCAAGGCGGGCATCATGGAGGTCGCCGATCTCTTCATCATCAACAAGGCCGACCGGGACGGGGCCGATCAGGTCGAGCGGGAACTGGAGGCCATGAAGTCGCTGTCCATGGCCAAGGACTGGGATCCCCCGGTGCTCCGGACGGTGGCCCAGGCGGGAGAGGGGGTGCTCGCCCTCCTGTCCCAGATGCGCAGACATGGCCAGTGGCTGCGGACCCACGGGGGGCTGGCCCGGAAGGCGCGGGAGCGGGCCCGGCTGCGCTTCGAGTCGCTGCTTGCGGAGGCCGCTGCCCGACGAGCCAAGGCCCAGGTGGGGCCGGAGCGGGTGGAGGCGGCCATCCAGGGCATCGCCGATCGAACCCTCGATCCCTACAGTGCCGTCGGAAATATCCTCGACGAAGTTTGAGTCCCCGGCCGGGAAACCGATAGGGCTTCATGGGAGCCCACAGCCTCGACAAGGACGGGAACGAGGCCATCCGCATGGCCTTCCAGCGGCTTTGCGAGGATGACGGCGCCCTCCAGGTGACTTTCGGCACCCTCCACGGAGAGTTCAAGGTGCTGGCCGAGGCGCCGGACCGGATTATCCTGGGAATCTCCGACCTGGAGCGGGGCCAGTGGCGATTGAAGCCAGGGGCCCACCTCTCCCTGAAATTGCTGGATCGGGGACTGCCTTTTGAAGCCGTGGTGGACTTCCTGGGCCATGGGAAACTCCACGGCGCCGAAGCCTGCCACGTCACCATGCCCAGGCTGCTGCGGGCCCTCGAGACCCACCGCCTGGCGGACTTCGTGCCCGACCGCCCCATCGCCTGCCCCTTTGCCGACCAGCACCATGACGTGAAGGATGGCTGGGCAACCGCCTTCGGCGATGACGGTCTGGAATTGGCCCCACCCGAGGGCACTCGCAGCCTGGGCGACATGCTGAGGCTCAATGCCACCTCCACCGTGGACCTGCGGGCGGCCCTGGGTGAAAGCCTGGTGCTGCCGGTCCGGGTCGCCTATTTCGGAGACAAGGTCTGGGGCGTCCACCTTGCGGATTCGGCGGACAGGCTGGTCGTGGGCCGGTACCGTCAATGGCTGCTGGAGGCCCGGCACCGGCAGGTCAACCGGGATCGCTCCCGGTTCAACCCCGGCGGGCTCGAATCCGCCCGGCTTCCCGGGCGCCGGGACTCGGCCCGGCCCACCATGGTCCTGCCGAAGCTGCTGGTCGACCGGGAGCCCCTGGTGCTGGTCCTGGCCGAAGGCGAAGCCTTCCCGGCCCGGCTGGCCGAGGCCATCGGGAGGAAGTTCGGAGTGGCGGCCTACGATCCGGGTCCCGGCCCCCTGACGCCTGTCCTGAGGGACCTGGGTGTCGGCGACGGGGGATGGGGCCGCATCCGGCTGGTGCTGATCCACCACCTGCTCCGATCCGGGTCGGCCATGGAACGCTGCCGCCGTCTCATCCAGGAGGAGGCCTGCCCCCTGCCCATTCTCATTGCCGGCACCGAGGAGGAAGGCGACCTGAAACGAAACCGGGCCGTGGCCGCCGGTGCCGTGGACCACCTGATCATCGAGCCGTTCAATGTCTTGAAGGTCCTGCGCACCCTGGACGAAACCCTCAAGCTGTTCGGCTGATCAGGCCTTGGAGATCAGACCGTAGAGGTCGGGGCGCCGGTCCCGGAAGAACCCGAAGGATGCGCGGTGGCGGCGGATCTCCGCCAGGTCCAGGTCTGCGACGATGACGTCACTCTCGGTCCGGCCCAGCTCGGCCACCTTTTCCCCGCGATGGTCCGAGATGAAGGAATGCCCGTAGAAGGTCTGGCCGCCTTCGGTGCCGATGCGGTTCGAGGCCACCACGGGCACCACATTGGAGACTGCGTGTCCGATCATGGCCCGCTGCCAGAGGTCCTTGGTGTCCAGGCCTGGGTTCTCGGGTTCGGTGCCGATGGCGGTGGGATAGAGCAGGATCTCGGCACCCATGAGCATCATGGCCCGGGCGCATTCGGGGTACCACTGGTCCCAGCAGATGCCGACTCCGAGCTTGCCGAAGCGGGTGTCCCACACCTTGAAGCCGGTGTTGCCGGGCCGGAAGTAGAACTTCTCCTCATAGCCGGGGCCATCGGGAATGTGGCTCTTCCGATAGATGCCGAGCACGGCTCCATCCGCGTCCACCATGGCGAGGCTGTTGTAGAAGGCCTGTCCATCGCGCTCGAAGAAGGAGACGGGGATCACCACGCCCAACTCCCGGGCGAGCCCCTGGAACCGGGCGATGGTGGGATGGCCCGCGGCGGGCCTGGCCCAGTCGAAGAAGGCATCCTTCTCCTCTCGGCAGAAGTAGGTGCCCTCGAACAGCTCGGAGGGGAGGACCACCTGGGCGCCCCGAGCCGCGGCGGCGCGCACCAGGGCCTCGACCCGGGCCACGTTCTCCTGGAGGCTGTCCGTGAAGGCGCACTGCGTGGCGGCGACGCGGACTCGGGCTGTCTGGTTCACGGGACCTCCGGCTGCTGCTGGGTGATGCAGTGGAAGGCGCCACCCCCGCTGAGGATGGCACGGGCGGAGCGGCCCACGACGCGGCGCCCCGGAAAGAGCGGGGCGAGGGCGGCCACGGCGGCCTCGTCCTGGGGGGTGCCGTAGGTGGGCACCACCACGCAGCGGTTCCCGATGTAGAAGTTCACGAAGCTGGCGGGCATGAGCTCGTCCTCTTCGTCCCTCACGATCCCCGGGGAGGGGATGCGCACCACCCGCAGTTTCCGTCCCCGGGCATCGGTAAACCCCGCCAGCTCCGAGGCGATCCGATCCAGGGTGGCCGCATTGGGATCCCCCTCGCCGAGAGCCTCCATGCAGACCACGACGCCGGGCGCCACGAAGCGGGCGAGGGTGTCGATGTGACCGTCCGTATGGTCATTGACCAGGCCCTCCTCCAGCCACAGCACCTTCTCGGCGCCCAGGTCTTCCCGCAGGGCCTTCTCGATTTCTGCCTGGCCCAGGCCCGGGTTGCGATTGGGATTCAGCAGGCACTGCCTCGTGGTGAGCAGGGTGCCCTCCCCATCCGCCTCCACGGAGCCCCCCTCGAGGATCCAGGTGTGGTCCAGGCGCGCCAGCCCGCTCAGGTCCGCCACCTGGCCCGCCACCTGAGCATCGCCGGGAAGCACATATTTGCCACCCCAGCCATTGAAGCGGAAACAGGCCGCCCCGAGGCCACCCGGACGGGCCGCCACGAAGATCGGCGCCGTATCCCGCAGCCAGATGTCACCCACCGGGACATGGTGGTACCGCACCTGTCCCTCCGCGAGGACCAGGGCCGCCCTCGCCTCGGCTTCGGCAGCGGCATCCTGCACCAGGAGGTCCAGCGTCTCGCCGCCCTCGGCGGCAATGGCCCGGCAGAGGCCCGCGAACTCCGCCTGGGCCGCGCCCAGGTTTGACCGCCAGAGGTGGGCGTGGCTGGGCCAGGCCAGCCAACAGGCTGTGTGTCGGTCCCATTCGGCGGGTTGATGAACCACGGGGCGAGTCATGTCGGGCATTCCAGGTGAGGGGCCCCGACCCGGGGCGCATTCACCAGTTCAACAAAAGCGGCCCCCCCCGTCGAGGGGATTGAGCGGCCTCGGGGAAGATCCCCCTCGGCCCGCGCTGTAACCGCTTAAGATGACGGCCACAGCCGGAGTCAGCATGATCTCCCCTCGCGTCCTGCGAGTCCTCGCCCTCCTCCTCGCGGCCCTCCCGGTCTGGCCCCAGGGCCTCCAGGCCCTTGCCGTCCCGGCGTACCCCGAGACCGAGCGAGCGGGAGTCGAGGACCGCTACGACAAGCGCGAGGCCCTCATCCCCATGCGGGACGGCGTGCGCCTCTTCACGGCCATCTACGCCCCGAAGGACACCAGCCGCGCCTATCCCATCCTCCTGCAGCGCACACCCTACGGCGTGGCTCCCTACGGAGAGAAGGCCTACCTGGCCCAGCTCGGCCCCTCCGCGGGCTTCCAGGAAGCAGGCTTCATCTTTGTCTACCAGGACGTGCGCGGGCGGATGATGTCCGAAGGCGAGTTTGTGAACATGCGGCCTCAGCGGACCGTCAGCGGCGCCGCCGTGGACGAAAGCACCGACACCTACGACACCATCGCGTGGCTGCTCGGGCAGGTCGGCGGGAACAACGGCCGGGTGGGCCAATGGGGCATCAGCTACCCGGGCTTCTACGCCGCCGTGGGCATGCTGTCGGGCCATCCGGCCCTCCGGGCCGTCTCCCCCCAGGCGCCCATCGTGGACTGGTTCCAGGGGGACGACTTCCACCGCAACGGGGCCCTCTGGCTGCCCCACGCGTTCAACTTCATGACGAGCTTCGGCAAGCCAAGGCCCTCCCCCACCAGCGCCTGGCCCCCCCCGCTGGAGCACGGCACCTCGGACGGCTATGACTGGTTCCTGGGCCTGGGCAGCACCGGCGCCACCCGGCAGTACACCAAGGACGTGCCCTTCTGGAACGAGATGCTGGACCACCCGACCGACGATGCCTTCTGGCAGGCCCGAGACTTGCGGCCCCAGTTGAGGGACGTGCAACCCGCAGTGCTCACCGTGGGCGGCTGGTTCGATGCGGAAAACCTGTTCGGTGCCCTCCAGGTCTTCCAGAGCATCGCCCGCCAGAGCCCCGCCACGGACAACCGCCTGGTCATGGGCCCCTGGTCCCACGGGGGCTGGGAGCGAACCCGGGGGGACCACCTTGGGCCCGTGCAGTTCGGGGCCGATACCGCGGACTGGTTCCAGCGGGAGGTGCTCCTTCCCTTCTTCCTGCACCATCTGAAGGGGACCCAGGGTCCCCTTCCGGCCAAGGCCACGGTCTTCGAGACCGGCACCAACCGCTGGCGCCGCCTGGAGACCTGGCCGCCGGAGGGGGCGAAGGACTCGAGGCTCTACCTGCAGCCCGACGGCCGGCTTTCCTTCACCCCACCGCCCGCCACAGGCGGTGCCGACGCCTTCCTCTCCGACCCCGCCAAGCCCGTGCCCTTCATCGAACAGGTGGCCATCGGCATGCCTAAGGAGTATATGACCGCGGACCAGCGTTTCGCGGGCCGACGCCCGGACGTGCTGGTGTTCCGCACGGAGCCGCTGGCCGCCGACCTCAGCCTGGCCGGCCCGCTTCGACCGGAACTGTTCGTGTCCACCACGGGAACCGACGCCGACTGGGTAGTGAAGCTCATCGACGTCTATCCGGACAATTTCCGGAATCCGGATTTCGAAGGGGGCGGCCCGATCTGGGAACCCAACCCCAACCCCATGGGCGGCTACCAGCAGCTGGTGCGGGGCGAGGTGATGCGGGGCAAGTTCCGGGACAGCCTGGAACGGCCCCTCCCCTTCACGCCTGGCCAGCCCACCCGCGTGGCCTGGACCATGAACGACATCTTCCACACTTTCCGGAAGGGCCACCGCATCATGGTGCAAATCCAGAGCACCTGGTTCCCCCTCATGGACCGCAATCCCCAGGTGTTCATGGACATCAACACCGCTGTGGCCACCGACTACAAGAAGGCGACCCACACCGTGTTCCATGACGCGGCGAGGCCCAGCGGGATTGGCGTAGCTGTGTGGCCAGAAAAGCAGAAATGAACCACGGATAAACCCTGATGAACACCGCTGAGGAGCGCCCCTTATCCGTGCGAATCCGTGGCTAAACCGCTTTCCCCTTCCACCCCTCCAGCACCCTGAACCGGCTGCCCATCATGCCGGGAAGCGTCAGCTGGAGGAGGTTCTCGGTGCGTTTCATCCGGACGGGGGTGGGCAGGGCCATCCACTCCGCCCCCCACTGATCCAGGGGTGCGTGGGTGCGGATCCACTTGCTCAGTTCCAGGTGGCCGAGGTCCCTCAGGCCTTCGGCTTCGAGCAGGGCGGCGAGGCGGGTGAAATCGACATCCGCTGTCAGGTCAGCCGCACCCAGGTCCTCGTGCCATTTCCCGTCCACGCTGTGGGCCTTGAAGCGGCGCAGGTCGGCGCCCTTGGCCAGCAGCCGGTCCGCGGACTCGCCGTAGTCCACGGTCAGAAAGAGCCCCGCTTCCAGGGGCGCCACCAGGGCATGCACCACCTCCGGCAGGATCTCGCACCAGATGCTTCCATCCCGGGGTTCGAGGCCGTCGGTCTGGCTGGCGAACCAGGCCCCGGCCTCGCCCGGATCGGCGGCCTCCCACTGTGGACCCGCGCTGGTCAGGACCTCCCGGGTCCAGCGTTCGCCCTCCCAGCGCCAGGGCTGGGCGGGCAGGGCATCGAAGAGTTCGTTGCTGAAGACGGCGCCGGCGAAGGGTTCCAGGGACTCGGATTCCGCGGCGATCCGCGCGCGATCTGACGCTAGAAAGGGCGCCAGGGCCTCCTCGGCGGCCCGCCTGGCGGCTGGGTTGTCGTCCCTGTGTACGTAGACCAGGGCCTCGGCAAAGGGGCCCGAGACCGCGTTCAGCACATCGCGCCCCAGCCAACCCCGGCCTGCGCCGGGCTCCAGGGCCGTGAACCTCGGGGGCCGGTCCAGCCGCTCCCAGGCCGCCTCCAGGCGGAGCGCCAGCGTCTGGCCCAGCAGGGGACCCAGGTCCAGGGCCGTGTAGTAGTCCTTGCCTTCGAAACCCCAGGGGCCTTCCGGTTCACGGTAGTAGCCGTGCTCCGGGTGGTAGAGGCCCAGGGCCATCACCTCCGCCGCAGGGACGGGACCTTGGATGAGGCGGGCTTGCACGAGGGCATCGAGGGGCTTCACTTCTTCTCCAGGGGCCATTTTTCCAGCAGCACGGGCAGCAACCACTGGGTAAGCAGCAGGGCCAGGGCGACTCCGCCCAGGCAGGCGAGACCGAGCCCCCGCAGGCCGCGGTATCCGCTGAAGACCATGCCGCCGAATCCGGCCAGGGTGGTCCCAGCGCAGACCGCGTTCACCCGGGCTACGCGATGGGGTGCGTTCGCCTCGCTCCGGGCTCGGTGCAGCAGGTTGAAGGCCGTGTCCACGCTCACGCCCAGGGCGATGGGGATGGCCATGAGGGACAGGAAGGTCAGGGGCTCGCCGCCCCAGCCGAGGGCCCCGAAGACGCCGGCCTGGCTGGCGAGGAGTGGCACCAGGGCATACAGGGCGAAGCGCAGGCTCCGCCCGAAGAAGGCAATGACGATCAGGATGCCCGCCAAGGCCAGGAGAACGGCCTCCTGGACGGCCTCCTTGGCGATGCCCTTCACCACCCGGAACAGGGGCTGGGTCCCCACGAAGCGGCCGCCGGCGGCTTCCACCAGGGGCGTCAGTCGGACGAGCGTGGCCTCATCCATGCGCAGGGGCACCGTCAGGGTGGGGACCAGCGGCGGGAGCCTCCGACCCCTCCGGAAGCCTTCCCAGAGGCTCCAGGTGCGGCTGTCCTCCGGCTGGGACACCCTGGGCAGCAGCGCCTGCATGGCGGCCACGGGCTGGGCGGGATTGGCCGCGGCTGCAGCCAGGGCTGCGAGGGGCCCTTCCAGCCCTGCAGGATCCAGGCCCGCCTTGGCAGCGGCCTCCAGCATCTGGCGACGCCAGGTCTCCGAACCCAACCCATGGCGCAGCTCGGGATCGAGGGTCTTCCAGTCGGGCACCGGCAACCCGGCCTCCCGCAAAATGGGACTCAGCCTGTTCCAGCGCGCCGGCAGCCGGTCCGGATCCTCCAGGGGGATCTGGAGGGCCAGGGGCTGGAGGCTGGCGCCCAGGGTCTTCGTCAGGCGCTCCTGAAGGGTGAGGGCGGGGTTGCCCTCTGCCCGGAAGCGCCGGAGGTCCTCCTCCCAGTGCGTCCTGGGCGCGCCGATCAGGGCGAGGGCCAGCATGGCCAGGGCCGCCCAGGGGGCCCAGCCTCGGCGGGGACCAGAGGCCGGCCCGGGCCCCGGAGCGAAGGGCCCGGTTCCGTGGTCCAGCCAGATCAGGAGCGGGGGCAGGACCAGGAAGGTGGCGGCCAGGCAGGCCAGCAGTCCCAGCCCCGTGGTGAGTCCCAGGTCGCGGATGCCCGGGAAGGGCGCGAAGGCCAGGGCCAGGAAAGCCAGGGCCGTGGCGAGGGCCCCGGCCACCACGCCGGGGCCCGTGCCCAGCAGGGCGGCACGCAGGGCAAAGGGCTTGGACCGCCCTGCCCGGCGCTCGTCCCGGTAGCGGCTGAAGAGCAGGATGCCCACATCGTCGCCAACCCCCAGCAGCACCGCACCGAACCCCGCTGCCATCAGGTTCACCCGGCCCAGTATCCAGCCCGTGAGGCCCAGGGCCCACACCATGCCGATGAGGAGGGGCCCCATGACAAAGCCGTATCCGGCCAGAGTCCGGAAGCCCAGCCAATAGACGAGCCCGATGAGGAGGAAGCTCAGCCCGAGGCTCAGGAGCACCTCGAGGGTGAGCCGATGGGACTCCCAGGCGGTGATGGCATGGGCTCCCGTGACCTGGATGGGGAAGGGGCGGACGGACGACGGCAACAGCGCGGCTTCCGCATCGCGCAGGTCTGCGGAGGCGGGCAGCGGACCCCGGGCACCGCGCCCCAGCCAGGCGAGGAGGCGCGTGGTGGCCTTCGCATTGGTGGCCGGGAAGCTTGCCACCAGGGGCAGCAGCACGAAGCGCCCGTCCTTCGTTTCGAAATAGCCCGAGCGCAGGCGCAGCGTGAAGGACCGGCCCAGTTCGGTGGCCTTGGCCATGCCCTCGCCATCCTGGGGGGCGAGGTCCCGCAGGCCCAGGGGATCGAGCCGGGCAAGGGCCGCAGGCAGTGGCTCCGGCGAGGCCAGGTTCCGGGCGGTGAGCCCTAGGCGGTGCCGGACCGAGGCCGGGTCCATGAGCGGAGCCAGGCGGTTCCCCAGCCAGGCAGGCGCCAGGGAATAGAGGGTTTCGGTCGTGAGCCGGCTCACGGCGGCATCCCCTTCCGTGATGGCACCCACCGCGAGCAGGGCGGGCCAGGGGCTGGCCCCGCCGGGTCCCGGCACCGGGATGGGGTCGGACAGGCGCCCCTCCCCCGCCAGGCCATTCATGGGCATGTTCCCTTCGATCAGCAGACGGTCCACCAGGCCCTCGGCCCAGGCGCGGCGTGCCTCCAGGTCGGCCTCGCCCCCTTCGGCCGCCAGCCAGATCAGTTCCTGCTGGCCCACGCCAGCCTCGAGGTTCGCGCGCACGGCCGGGTGCTCCGAAGGCAGCAGGCTCATGAGATCCAGGGCCCGCTCCACCCGGAGCACACCCCACCCGAGGAGGAGGGTCAGGGCTGCGACCAGGAACCACAGCCCTCGCGATCGGGAAAGATGCAGGCGGAGCAGGCGGCGCAGCAGAGAATGCATCGCCTAGGCGCGTTCCATGCGGTCGACCCATGGCCTGAGTGCCGGCACCATCTCCACCCGCTCGGCCCCCCTCAACCGTTCGAACAGGCTGCTGTCCTCGAGCCGGACCAGGGGATGGTTCTCCCGCCGGTCCATGGCCTCCGGCGGATAGGACGCCGTGAGGATCGTGGGCAGCTCTTCGCTGTAGCGATGATCCAGCAGCTGCGCCAGCGCCTGGGCGATCCGGATGTCCGAGTCCATGCGGTCCCAGTCGTCCAGCACGAGGACGGGCTTTGCCTGCAGGGGCTCGATGAGGTCGCGGACGCTCTGGAAGGCCTGGTTCTGGTAGCTCCTGACGTCGTGGTAGACGTCCTTGATGGCCTGGCTGAGGGTCCGGACGGACACGAAGGCCCCCCCCCGACCCGTGCGCTCGGTCCAGGCCCGCAGGGCCGCCGCGGCCAGGGTGCTGCGGCCGCTCTGGGCGGGACCGTGAATCCACCACAGCTCCCAGCCGTGCCGGAACTTGTGCTTGCCGGCGCTGGCCCACTGGGACAGGCCGTCGGCTCCCGCGGGCCGGATGCCGTGCTCCGGCCGCTTGCGCAGGGCCTGGAGCAGCTTGGCCAGGTCCTCGCGGCCCTCCAGTTCCCCGACCTCGTCCACCGGGCGGGTGAGCAGCTCCTCCAGATCCGAGACCCGGTCCAGCAGGGCCCGCACCCCGCTGGCCTGGGAGTTGTTCCACCATTTCCAGAACCGGGTGAAATCCGCCTCCCGGTAGCGGGCGGGAAGGCCGAGGGTCTCGGCATCCGGCGCCAGATCCACCGTGCAGCCGCACACCAGCACCGGCTTCTGCGGATCGGGATCGAACACCAGGCCCTGGCCCTGGCAGCGGGGACAGTCAGGCCGACCCTTCATGGCCCGTCCCCGCCCCGCAGGAAGCCGCCCAGCACTTCCCGGCGGCGCTCCCGGATGCGGGCAAAGGCCCGCTCCTCCAGCTGGCGCACGCGCTCGCGGGATATGGGCGGGGTGAAACGCTTGCCAATCTGCTCGAGGGTGAGGGGGTCCTCGCCGCCGATGCCGAAGTGCAGGGAGATGATGGTGCGCTCCTTGGCACTCAGGGCGGCCAGGCTGGCCTCGATCTGCTCCAGGAAAGCCTCCTGGTCCAGCGTGTGCATGGCGGAGGGTTCCACCTCCTGTTCCAGGCTGTCCCCCACGGTGAGGTCCGAATCTCCAAGGCCCTGCTCCGTGGAGACCGTGGAGGTCGTCTGCTGCAGGAGCTGGTACCGCTCCACGTCCTCGATGCTGAGGCTGGCCGCCTCGGCGATCTCCTGGAGCAGGGGGGCGCGGCCCAGGGCCTGGCTCAGCTTCTGGGTCACCCGGTTGAGCTGCACCAGGTGGCCGGCCACCTTCTGCGGCAGGCGGATCTTGTTCCCATGTTCGGCCAGGGCATGGAAGATGGCCTGCCGCACCCACCAGGAGGCGTAGGTCAGGAACTTGTTCTGCCGCTCGGGATCGAAGCGCTTGGCGGCCTCGATCAGGCCCAGGTTGCCTTCGCTGATGAGGTCCAGCAGGTCGAGTCCCATGCCCTCGAACTTGCGGGCCTCCTTGACCACGAAGCGCAGGTTGCCCTCCACCAGCTTGCGCAGGCCCTCGGGATTGCGGTCGTTCTGCCAGAGCCGTCCGTTGATCCGCTCCTCCTCGGCCGTCAACAGCGGAAGGTGGCGGATCGAATCGAAGTACTTGTCGAGCGAACGCTCTTCGAGATGCCGGAGGGGCACGGATCACCTGGGTGAAACGACCAGCATAGCAAGCGATCCAGGGTCCTAGCGAAGCCTCGCGTCAGGAGCGCTTGCGCAGACCGTGGGGGCTGAGCTTCACCAGACCGGTGGCCGAGGCCGGCCGGGGCGCCTCCTTGATGCCCGCTGCCTCGAGGGCATGGGCCAGGCGCTCCAGATCCTCCTGCAGATGGTTCAGGCGATCCCGCATGCCCAGCACGACCTCGACTCCGGCCAGATTGACACCCAGGTCCCTGGTGAGATTCAGGATGAACTCCAGACGCTCCAGGTCCTCGTCGCTGTAGAGCCGTGTCTTCCCTTCGGTGCGGCTGGGTGTGAGCAGTCCTTCCCGCTCATAGAGACGCAGGGTCTGGGGGTGCACGCCATAGCGCATCGACACCACCCCGATCATGTAGGCGCCCACCCTCGGGTCCCTGGAACTCATATCGCACTCCGCTGCTTGCGCACGTCCAAGTCGTTCAGGTCGGCCAGCTCCCGCAGCAGCTCCTTGCTGCGCTCGTCCTGGATCGAGGGCGTGACCAGGACCACCTCGGCGATGAGGTCCCCGCGCTGGCTGCCCCGGGGGATCGGCATGCCCTGGCCCTTGAGCCGCAACCTCGCGCCGGTCTGGGTGCCAGGGGGGACCTTGATGGTCTGCTGCCCCCCGGGGGTCGGGACGTCCACCTTGGCACCCAGGGCCGCCTCGGAGAAGCTGATGGGCAGCCGGACGTAGAGGTTGGGGCCCTTGCGCTCGAACCGCGCATCGGGTTCCATGCTGATCTGCAGGAAGAGGTCCCCTGGCCCGCCCCCCCGGCGTCCGGCCTCCCCCTTGCCCGCAACCCGGAGGCGGGCGCCATCCTCCACGCCGGCCGGGATGGCGATGGTGACGGTCTCCTGCCGGGCGTGGCGGCCGGCGCCATCGCAATCGGGGCAGGCCGGGGCCCGGGTCCCGCGTCCTCCACAGTCGGAGCAGGTCCGGCCGAAAGAGAGGAAGCCGGAGCCTCCCCCCACCTTGCCCTTGCCCTGGCAGGTCCGGCAGACTTCCTGTTTCTTGCTGGCCTCGCCCGTGCCCCGGCAGGTCAGGCAGGGCTCGGACCGGTTCACGCGCAGGTTCAGCCGGGTGCCCTCGAAGGCCTCTCGGAATCCCAGACGGACCGCATGCACCAGATCTTCGCCGCGCTCGGGACCGTGGCGGGAGGGGCGACCGCCGAACCCCGCGAAGATATCCTCGAACCCGAACCCCGCCCCCTGCTGAAAACCCGGCGGGATCTGGGCCCCAGGGCCGTTCGGGTCCCCATAAGTGTCGTAGTTCTTCCGCTTCTCGGGATCCGACAACACATCATTGGCCTCGGCCAGCTTCTTGAACTCGGCCTCGGCTTTCGCATTGCCGGGGTTCAGATCCGGGTGGTGTTTCCGCGCCAGTTTGCGGTAGGCCTTCTTGACCTCTTCCTCCGAGGCCGTTCTGGGCACGCCCAGGATCTTGTAGTAATCGGGATGGGGCATGGGTTTAGTGTAATGCACTAAGATTTCGTTCGCGCAGAAAAACGGGGAGCCACGGAGCTCCCCGTTTTTCTGCGAATGCTAACTGACTACTTCCGCGTCGATGACGTTGTCATCGGCCTTCTTCTCGCCACCGGGGTGGGAGCCGGGCGCGCCGGGTCCGGGCCCGCCATCCTGGGGGGGCTCCTGCTTGTATAGGCTTTCGGCCAGCTTGTGGCTCTTGGCCGTGAGATTCTCCAGGGCCTTCTTGATGCGCTCCTGCTCCAGGCTGGCCAGGGCGGCCTTGGCTTCGACCAGGGCCTCCTCGGCCTCCTTCTTGTCGCCCTCGGGCAGCTTCTCGCCGTTTTCCTTCAGGAGCTTCTCCACCTGGTAGACCATCTGGTCAAGGTGGTTCTTCTCCTCCAGCAGGGCCTTGCGCGCCTCGTCATCGGCCTTGTGGGCCTCGGCGTCCTTGACCTTGGCGTCGATCTCCTCCTTGGAGAGGCCCGTGCTGCCCGTCAGCGTGATGCTGGCGTCCTTGCCGGTGCCCTTGTCCTTCGCCGTGACGTGCACGATGCCGTTGGCGTCGATGTCAAAGACAACCTCGATCTGGGGCATGCCGCGGGGGGCCGGAGCGATGTTGCCGAGGTGGAACTGGCCGAGCAGTTTATTGCCTTCGACCACGGGCCGCTCGCCCTGGAACACTTCGATGTCCACGCCGGGCTGGTTGTCCACCGCGGTGGTGTAGATCTCGCTGCGCTTGGTGGGAATGGTGGTGTTGCGGGGGATGATCACGCTCATCTGGCCGCCATTGGCATTGATCCCCAGGGAAAGCGGAGTTACGTCGAGCAGCAGGACGCCCTTGACGTCCCCGGCCAGCACGCCGGCCTGCACCGCCGCACCCACGGCCACGACTTCATCCGGGTTCACGCTGTGGTTGGGCTCCTTGCCGAAGATCTGCTTCACCATCTCCAGCACCTTGGGGATGCGCGTGGACCCGCCCACCATCACCACTTCGTCGATCTCGTGGTGGGCCAGCTTGGCATCCTTCACCGCGTTCTCGCAGGGCCCTTTGAGCTTCTGGAGCACCGGTTCGATCATCGCCTCGAATTTCGCTCGGCTGAGGTGCTGATTCACGTGCTTGGGACCGCTCGCGTCAGCCGTGATGTAAGGCAGGCTGATTTCCGTCTGCGTGGTGCTGGACAGTTCGATCTTGGCCTTCTCGGCAGCCTCCTTGAGCCGCTGCATGGCGTCGGCCTGCTTGCGGAGGTCAATTCCCTCTGACTTCTGGAACTCCTCAGCCAGCCAGTCAATGATGGCCTGGTCGATGTTGTCGCCGCCCAAGTGCGTATCGCCATTGGTGGACTTCACTTCGACCACGCCTTCGGAGACCTCGAGGATGCTGATGTCGAAGGTGCCACCGCCGAAGTCGAACACCGCGATGGTGCCGTCCTTCTTCTTGTCCAGACCGTAGGCCAAGGCCGCCGCCGTGGGCTCGTTCACGATGCGCTTGACCTCCAGCCCCGCGATGGCACCGGCGTCCTTGGTGGCCTGGCGCTGGGCATCGTTGAAGTAGGCGGGCACGGTGATGACGGCCTCCGTGACCTTCTCACCCAGGTAGGCCTCGGCGGCCTCCTTCATCTTGGTGATGACGGCTGCGCTGATCTCCTCGGGGCTGAGCTTCTTGCCCAGCACATCCACGACGCAGCCCCCCTTGTCGGCCCGCTCCACGGTGTAGGGCACGAGTTTTTGTTCCCTTTCCGAATCGGCAAAAGGCAGACCCATGAAGCGCTTGATGGAGTAGATGGTGATCTTCGGCTGGGCCACGGCCTGGCGCTTGGCCGCGACGCCCACGAGGCGCTCGCTGGTCTTGGGATTGAAGCCCACCACCGAAGGCGTGGTGTTCGCCCCCTCGGGATTCGGGATCACCTTGGGTTGTCCGCCTTCCATAACGGCCACACAGCTGTTGGTGGTGCCGAGGTCAATGCCGATGATCTTGCCCATGTCATTCCTCCTAGGGTCCAGGTCGAGGTTGGCCCCACCCTGGACCTATGAGGATAAAGCGTATGGAATCATTGTCAACATGATCTTCAAAATTTGACTCATATTTTCTTCAATGTTGAAGCTATTGCCAATCTGGATATGCTGACTGCCATGACCCTTCGCCCCTGTCCCGTCTGCCGCACCCCCACCACCTGGGAGGGGAACGCCTACCGGCCCTTCTGCTCGGCGCGCTGCCAGACCCGGGACCTGGGTGCCTGGTCCAGCGAAAGCTACCGCGTCCCGGAGAGGCCCCAGGAGGAGGACGGCGAGGGTTGGACCGGGGAGGGCGAGGAGGGCTGAGGGGTCCCTATCCGGCCTGGGCCACCAGGAAGAACCTCCTGAACCAGAAGGGGGTGCGCCCTGCCTCATCGGGGGGATAGGCCTTCCGGAGCCGGCTGCGGTAGGCCTCCAGGAAGGCTTCCTTTTCCTCCTGCGCGAGCGCCTGCAGCAAGGGCACGAGCAGGCTCCCTTGGGTCCAGGCGGCCACGGGGTCCGGCCCCTCGAGCAGGTGGAGGTAGTCCGTCTGCCAGAGGTCCAGGCGCTGCGCACCGGGAGAGAGCCACCGGAGGTACTCCTCGGGCTCGGCCACCGGCCGCCGGCGCAGCAGAGGGGCGAGCCGGGCCCGCCAGGATTCCTCCTCGGCGGCCTCGAAGGCGGCCTGGTGGGAGGGCCGGTCGAAATTGCAGGGCATCTGGACCGCCAGCCATCCTCCCGGCTTCAGGCTGGCCATCAGGCGGGGGAACAGGCTCCGATGATCGTCCAGCCAGTGCAGGGAAGCGTTCGCGTAGATCAGGTCGACCGGGTGGTCCGCCCGCCATTCCGCCAAATCCGCCTGCCGCCACTGGAGGTCCGGGGCGTCGGCGGCCGCCCGTTTGAGCATCTCCCGGGAGTGGTCCACCCCTGTCACCCGGGCCGTGGGCCAGCGGGATTTCAGGATGCTCGTGATGTGGCCTGGCCCGCATCCGAGGTCCACGATGTCCGTGGCCTCCTCGAGGGGGACCCGCGCCAGCAGGTCCAGGGCGGGCCTCAGGCGCTCATCGCCGAACCGGAGGTATTGGGCGGGATCCCAGGGCACAGGCGCTATTTCTCCTGATGGACCTTCTTCACCATGTACCTCGGCCGGTCCCGCACTTCCTGGTAGATGCGGCCGATGTACTCGCCCAGCAGGCCGAAGGCGATGAACTGACAGCCCACAAAGAAGAAGAGGATGGCGAAGAGGGTGAACACGCCCTGGGCCGTGCCCTCGGGGTGCAGGAACCGGTAGACCACCAGGCCGAGGAAGAGCAGGAAGCCGACCCCGGCGGTGACCACGCCGAACACGCTGAGCATCTGCAGGGGCAGCAGGCTGAAGCTGGTGAGCAGGTCGAATTGGAGGTTGATGAGCTTCCAGAGGCCGTACTTGCTTTCCCCGGCGGCCCGCTCGGCGTGGGCCACGGGCACCTCGGTGATGCGCTTGGCAAAGCTGTTGGCCAGGGCCGGGATGAAGCTCGACCGCTCCTTGCAGAGCAGCATGGCGTTCACCACATCGCGACCGTAGGCCCGCAGCATGCAGCCATAATCGTGGAGCTTCACGCCGGTGGTCCGGCGGGTGACGGCGTTGACGATCTTGCTGGGCATGGTCCGGAAGAAACTGTCGTTGTCCTGGCGGCCCTGGCGCCAGCCGCCCACCGCGTCGTAGCCCTCCTCGACCTTGGCCACGAGCTTGGGGATCTCCTCGGGGGGGTTCTGGAGGTCCGCGTCGAGGGTCACGATGATCTGTCCCTGCACCTCGGCAAAGGCCCCGAAAATGGCGCTGTGCTGGCCATAGTTCCGGTTGAACTCCACCACCTTCACGCGCGGTTCGGCCCTGGCAATGTCGAGCAGCATGGCCAGGCTCCGGTCCCGGCTGCCGTCATCGGTGAAGATGACCTCCCAGGGCTTGGCCGGGTCCGAGAAATGCTCGGCCATCACCCGGGAAAGGCGTTCCCACAGCGTGGCGATGTTCTCCTCCTCGTTGTAGATGGGAATCACGATGCTGAGATACACGTCCATGGGCGCTCCGGAGGGTCCATTCTAGTAGGATCGACAGATCTCCGGAGTCCCCGATGCCCGAGCCCAAGATCCTGCTGGTGGAAGACGAGCTCAGTCTGGCCGAAGGCATCAAGCTCAACCTGGAGATGGAGGGGCTCGCCTGCACCTGGATCTCCCGGGGGGACCAGGCCCTGAGGCAGATCCTGACGGAGACCTACGATCTGGTGATCCTGGACGTGATGCTGCCGGGCATGGACGGCTTCACCATCTGCGGGAAGGTCCGCGAGGCCAAGAACTTCACGCCGATCCTCTTCCTCACCGCCAAGAACACGGACGACGACCGGGTCCACGGCTTCGAGACGGGCGCCGATGACTACCTGGGCAAACCCTTCCAGGTGCGCGAGCTGCTCTTGCGGGTCCGGGCCATCCTGCGGCGCGAATCCTGGTACAAGAGCCGCGAGCTCGGGAGCCGGCAGCCCTACGGCTCCCACTGGGTGGACTTCGACAACTTCTGCGGCGAAGGCCCCTCGGGGCCCTTCCAGCTCGGCGTGAAGGAATCCATGATCCTCAAGCTGCTGATGGAGCGGCCCGGTCAGGTGGTGAGCCGCACGGACATCCTGGACAAGGTCTGGGGCGAGGACGCCTACCCCACCAGCCGGACCGTGGACAACTTCATCGTCCGCATCCGGCGGGTGATGGAGGACGATCCACACCATCCTCGCTGGGTCCACACCATCCGGAGCGTCGGCTACCAGTTCGATCCGGAAGGGAAGCAGCGCAAGGTCGAGGAATAGGAGGACGGGGCGCAGCCGCGCCCCGTGCTTCGCGGGTAGGAACCCCTATTTGGCGTCGAACTCCCGGCTCCGTCCCAGCTTTTCAATGGCCAGGGCCTGTTCCCCGAGGTTCGCGGCGGGGGCGGCCTGCTTTACCTCCACGAGGACCTTCCGCTTCTCCCCGTCCTTGCCGAATTTGCTCTCGCCCAGCACCGGCTCGAGGATGGGCAGCAGGGCGAGGCTTCCCAGCGGGCCCTCCGGGGGCCTGGAGGCGGCGATGTCGGCCGCCCGGGAGAGCAGGGCGGCCCCGGGCACCGCCCCGAGGCGGCGCAGGTCCAGCCAGCCGAAGCCCGGGTCACGCAGCAGGTCAAGGTCATCCTTGGCCAACCAGGTAACCAGGTCGTCCAGGGCCTTGGTCTGCATGGGATTGGGCAGGCGGCGGAGCTTCTTCGCACCCTTGATCTCCACCTCCTGGGGCGTGTTCTCGATCCAGGCCTGGGCCCGCTTCACCCAAAGGGCCGTGATGGCCTTCTGGGTGGCGAATCCCACGGGTTCCTTGGGCCCCTTGGGGACCTTGGCCCGCCTTCCCTTGGGGGCCTCCGGCTCCGCCCAGGAGGGGGCCATGGCGTCCACCTTGGGGTCGAAGAGCAGGCCCTTGAGCTTCAGGAGCCTTGGCTCCAGGCCCTTGGGGCCCGTCTTGGCGGCAGCCCGTGCCGCCGTCTGAAGCTCCTTCCAGGTGCCCTCAAAGAGCAGTTTCTTCCCCTCGGCGTCATAGAGCCCATGGTTCGCGCGGAGCCTGGCCAGGTAGGCTTCCGCGGCCGGAAGGGCCGCCGAGGCCTTCTCGGGAATGTCCAGCCGGGCCTGCACCAGGGCCTCCAGCGCGTCGCGGACCTCCATGACCCTGGGATGACTGCGGTAGTAGCCCAGCTCATGGGCGGAAAGAGCCGCCCGGTAGAGGGTGTAGGCCAGTTTCCGCTTGGTGGGGCGGAGCTGGTCAAAGGCCTTGGCCTCCGGTTCCGTGGCCGGGGGGGTTCCCGTCACCGCTGTCCTCGGCAGAACCGGGGCCTCGGCGGGCGCCATGGCCGGCTTGGTTTCGGGCGCGGGGGTCTGCATGGGCACAGGGACCGGTACCGGCGGCGGTGTCTGGGCCAGAAGGGCTGAGCCCACCAGGATGGTCATGACCCAACTTCGCTGCATTCAAGCCTCCATGATGAGCGTGCGGTGGAAGCCCCATTATGACGCAGGGGACAGGCTCATGCCTGGACCGGGGTCTCCAGCAGGCGCTCGAGACTCTGCTTGAGCTGCTTCAGATCGAAGGGCTTGCCCAGGTAGGGGACCTGGCTCGACTCCAGGAATTCCCGGGTCTTTGTGTCGAAGGTGTCCCCGGTGGTGTAGAGGATCCTCCGGGTCATGGACGGCTGCTGGGTCTTCAGCCAGTCGAACAGGTCCACGCCCGACAGGCCCGGCATCCGGATGTCGCAGACAACCAGGTCGAAGGTGCCCTCACCCAATTTCTGGATGGCTTCCTCCCCTCGGGAGCTGGAGGTGACCTCCACACCCCAGGCACCCAGGGCATCTACGAGACATTCCAGCAAAAAGGTCTCGTCGTCCACCACCAGGGCCCGGGCTCCCTTCAGACCCACCGGGGTCGAGACCTGGGCAGGAAGGGCGGGCGCCACCTGGCATGGGAGTTCCAGCAGGACGGCGTTTCCCACCCCCTCCTGGCTGCGCGTACTGAGCCGACCGCCGTGCTGCCGGACGATGACCTCGGCAATGGGAAGTCCGAGGGCCTCGGTGGTGGTCGCGGTGGCCAGGTCGAACAGATCGGCCTGACTCCCATCATCCAGGGCTGGCCCCGTGTCCTGGATGGCCACCTGCAGGTTGTCGCCAGCCATCCGGGTGGCCACCCGGAGCCGCTTCATCGGACTGAGGGCCATGGCCTGGAGGCCGTTCTGGAGCAGGTGGGTGAGCGCCTGGACCATGAGCCCGGCATCCAGGGCCGTTTCGGGCAGGGCCGGGTCCAGGTTCAATTCCACCGTGACCCCCAGCTGCTGGGCCTTGGCCTCCACCTGGGACATGGCCTGTTGCAGCAATCCATTCAGCTGCGTAGGGAGCAGCTTGGGGCTGGGCGGATACATGATCGTCTGGAGCGGGAGGAGCAGCCCCTGGATGGCTTCCACAGCCTTCACCAGACGCCCCGCCTGCTCCGCCTGGTAGGGCTCCATGGCGGATTCCGCGATCATCCGGGATTCCAGGAGAACCGGCGTCAGACGGTTCGAAACCTCGTGAAAGAGGGGGGGCACCAGGCGACCCAGGGCTTCGCGCTTCTGGGAGTAGATCAGGCGCTCCTGGAGCTCCTGCTTTTCCGTGGTGTCGCGTACCAGGGCCGAATAGGCCAGCACCCGATCGTCGCTCCCACAGACGGGTGCATAGGTGATGGTGGCCGGAAACGCGACCCCCCCCTTGCGCAGACGGGTGGTGGCCATGTCCTGGATCACCTGGCCCCGCCCGACCTGCAGGGCCACCTGTTCCAGCTCGCCGATGAGGTTGTCAGGAACCAGCTGGGACATGCTCCGCCCCACGATTTCGGGGCGGGAGTACCCGAAGATGCGCTCGGCGGCCATGTTCCAGGTGAGGATCTTCCCCTCAGGTGAATAGGAAATGACCGCCTCGCCGATGTTCTGGACCAGGCCTTCCAGGTATTTCCGGGTCTTGAGGTTGTCCTTGTTGGCCCGATCCAGCTGCGAGTAGAGCTGGCTCATCTCCTCGTTCTTCTTTTCCAGCGAGTCCTTGGCCTGCTTCAGCTCCGAGTAGAGTCGGGCCGTCTCCATGTTGGATTTGAGGGCATCCTCCAGCAGCTCCTGGGCATCTGCAACCTTCCCGGGCACCAGGTCGGTCACGCTCACGTTGCTGTGGCGGAGGATGGTTGCCTCCTCGGCCGCCGGCTTTCCCGCTTCTTGGGGGGGAGGCAGTTCCCGCATGGTGGTGCGCACGTTGGACTCGATGAGGTTCAGCATCTCGTCGAAGTCCTTGATCTTCTTATCCAGGTGGTACTTCTTGAAGGTGTAACTGACGGTTTCTCGGGTGATGGACAGGAAGGTGTCCATGACGCCCGTGCCCCGGTTGGCCACGGACTCGAAATAGGGGACGCTGCGGAAATTGAGCCGCCGGTTCATGACGCCTACGGCCATGGCGTCCGGGAGGTCGCGCTTGTTGTATTGGATGACGAAGGGGATCTGCTTGATGTTGAGTCGGTTTGCATTGAGGTTGTGGTACAGGTTCGAGAGGGAATCCACGTTGTCCTGCATCTTCGATTCGCTGGAATCCGCCACGAAGACCACGCCGTCGGCACCGCCCAGCACCACCCTGCGGCTGGCGTCGTACTGGACCTGGCCTGGCACGGTGTAGATCTGCAGATGGATGGCGTTGCCATAGATGTAGCCCAGGTTGATGGGCAGCAGGTCGAAGAAGAGGGTCCGGTCCTCCTGCGTGTTCACCGAGAACATCTCGCCCCGCTGTGTGTCAGAGCACATGGCATGCAGGGACTGCAGATTGGTGGTCTTCCCCGATAAGCCCGGCCCGTAATAGACCAGCTTGAGCAGGATCTCATTGGCACGGGTGTTGAATTGAACCATGGGTTCGCCAGGAAAATGGGGATGACCAGCCTACCACGTGGCCGTGACAGGAGCCGCTTCTCGATCTCAACGGCAGGTGGCGTGTTAGCATGACCTTTTTCACGCTTCAGAGGTTTTCGGCGCGATGACCGTCCCGACCCACGTGGCCATTCTCATCCCGGTGTGCCCCTCAGGCATGCGCGAGGCCGGTCCCGTGGATGAGGCTCGCTGGACCGGAAACTAGGCCTGCGATGACCGTCCCGGCCGATGCCTCAATCGTCATCTCGGCATGCCCTCCGGGCCTGCCCGAGGCCAGCCACGCCGGTCGGCCTGGTTTCCCCGACCTCCGGTGCCCGCGATGACCGCCCCGACCCATGTCGCCATCATCATGGACGGCAATGGCCGGTGGGCCTCCCAGCGAGGTTGGCCCCGCATCAAGGGCCACAAGGCCGGTGTCCTGGCGGTGGAGCGCATCCTGGAGGCGGCCTCGGATGCGGGAATCCGGCATCTGAGCCTCTATGCCTTCTCCACGGAGAACTGGAAGCGGCCTGCCCTTGAGGTGGGTGCCCTCATGGCCCTCCTCCGCATGTACCTGCGCATGTTCGTCCACCAGCTCGCCAAGAAGGACATCCGCTTCCACCATCTGGGGGCGGTCGAGGGCATGCCTGCCGGCGTCCAGGCCGATATCCGGGCCCTGGAGCGCGCCACGGCCCAGCACCAGGGCATGACCTTCCATCTCGCGGTGAATTACGGATCGAGGCTGGAACTGGCCCAGGCCGCCCGGCGCTGCGTCGCGGACGGCCTCCGTCCCGAGGAGGTCGACGAGGCCGCCCTGGGGGCCCGCCTGTGGACCGCCGGGGTGCCCGATGTGGACCTGCTCATCCGCACCAGCGGAGAGCATCGCATCTCCAATTTCCTGCTCTGGCAATCGGCCTACGCCGAACTCTACATGACCGACCTCCTCTGGCCGGATTTCAGCCCTGCGGACCTGCTGGAGGCGCTGGAGGACTACACCCAGCGTGAACGACGGTTCGGGGGGATCTGATGGAACGCACCACGCCCAAGGCGGATACCCGGAACCTGACCGTGCGCATCACCTCGGCACTGGTATTCGGCCTCTTCTTCCTCAGCCTCCTCTGGTTCGGCGATCGGCCCTGGGCCCCCTGGACCCTTCTGGCGATCCTCAGCCTGGCGGTGGTCATGGGCGTGCACGAGATGACCCTCATGGGCCGGGCACGCGGCTTCAACCCCTCGCTCCTGTCCGGCGTCCTGGTGGCCTGGGGAATCCTCGCCCACTTCCACCTCGCCACCGGGAACCAGGACCCCCTCCCGCTGTGGCTGGTGTTCACTGGGGGGTTCCTCTTCGTTCATTTCGGGGCCCTGTTCTTCGACACGAACCTGGAGGAGGCCCTGCCAAGCCAAGCCATCACCTGGCTCGGGGCCCTCTACATGGGCTTCGGCCTGGGGTTCCAGCAGAAGCTCTTCATGCTCCAGGGCACCCTGCCCAAGACTGGCAGCCGCGTCATCCTTGCCCTCTTCATCATCACCTGGTTCGGGGACAGCGCCGCCTACTTCGTGGGCACCTTCTTCGGCAAGCACAAGCTCGCGCCCCGCGTCAGCCCCAAGAAGAGCTGGGAAGGCGTGGCCGGGAACCTGGGGGGCAACCTGCTGGGGGCTTTCCTGATGGTGGCCACGGTGTGCCGGGAATGGACGGTCGTGGATGCCGTCGCCCTGGGCCTCCTTCTCGGGGTCGTGGGCCAACTCGGCGACCTCGTGGAGAGCACCTGGAAGCGCAGCGCAGGCGTGAAGGATTCCAACGTCCAGGGGGTCTCCATCCCGGGTCATGGCGGCATGCTGGACCGGGTGGACAGCCTGGTCTTCGCGGCACCGGTGTTCTACGCCTACCTTCACTTTGTCAAAGGGTTCAACTAGTTGAGATCCCTCGCCATCCTCGGCTCCACCGGGAGCATCGGCACCTCGACTCTGGAGGTGGTGAGGGCCCACCCGGACCTGCTCTCCGTGCGGGCCCTGGCGGCCGGGCGCAACCGGGATCTCCTGAGGGCCCAGTGTGAGGCCTACCGGCCCCGCTGCGTGTCCGTGGGATCCAGGGAAGACGCAGACTGGCTCCGTTCCAGCCTCTCCTACCTGCCGCAGCTGCATTGGGGCGAGGAAGGGCTGCGGGCCTGCGCCCTACATCCCGACGCCGATACGGTGGTCGCCGCCATCGTGGGCAGCGCGGGCTTGGCCAGCACCGAAGCCGCCCTCCGGGCCGGGCGACGGGTCTGCGTGGCCAACAAGGAGTCCCTCGTGGTGGGCGGGGCCCTCATGCACGAGGCCGCCCTGGCCGGGGGGGGCGAACTGCTGCCCGTGGACAGCGAGCACGCGGCCCTGCACCAGCTGCTGGCGGACCGGGACCCGGCCACCATCCGCGAGGTCCGCATCACGGCCAGCGGCGGGCCCTTCCGGGACTGGCCCCTGGCGCGCATCCAGGCCGCCACCATCGACGAGGCCCTGAACCACCCCACTTGGAAGATGGGTCCCAAGATCACCATCGACAGCGCCACCCTCATGAATAAGGGGCTGGAGGTCATCGAGGCCTCCGTGCTCTTCGGCCTTACCCCGGACCAGGTGGCCGTGACGGTCCATCCCCAGAGTCAGGTGCACGCCATGGTGGGCTTCCACGACGGCAGCTACCAGCTCCAGGTCTGCGCCAATGACATGAAGCTGCCCATCCAGTACTGCCTGCTCTATCCCGACAAACAGCCGGGTCCCGTGGCCCCCTATCCCTGGGATACACCTCGTCAGTGGACTTTTGAGTCCCCTGATTTGGAGCGCTTCCCCTGCCTGGCCCTGGCTTTCCAGGCCCTGAGGGAAGGTGGCACGGCCCCGGCCCTGCTGAATGCCGCCAATGAAGTGGCTGTGGCCGCTTTTCTCCAAGGCCGCCTGGGGTTCTGGGACATCCAGGCCTGCAATCAGGAGGTCCTGTCCAGGATTCCGGCCTCGAGGCTGGGGTCTCTCGCCCAAGTGCTGGATGCGGACCAGGCCGCGAGGCGTCATGCTGAAGGGTGGGTCCAAGCCCGGGCCTGATCAATCTGGATGTCCATGAAGCGCCTGCCCCTCGTCCTTTCCATTGCCTTCGTCTCCATCGTGTCCATGAAATGGCCCAGCGCGGGGTTCTGGGGACCCGTGCTGATGCTCGGCGGCCTGGTCTTCCTGCACGAGGGGGGTCACTTCCTGGCGGCGAAGTACATGGGCATGCCTGTGGAGGTCTTCTCCCTGGGCTTCGGATCCCGCCTCTTCGGGTTCAAGTGGCGGGAGACCGACGTGCGCCTGTGCATCCTGCCCCTGGGCGGCTATGTCAAGCTGGCGGGCTTCAACCCCGAGGAGCCCGGGGCCGACGATCCCTACGGTTTCCTCCAACAGCCCTACCGCAGGCGAATGCTCTTCTACAGCGGTGGCATCCTGGCAAACCTTGCCACGACCCTGATCCTGTTCACCTTCGTGGGGGCTGACCAGTCCCGGGTCACCAAGGTGCAGGAATCCTGGACCATTATCGAAGTCCTTCCCGGCAGCGCCGCCGAGCAGGGGGGTCTGCGGATCGGAGATGAACTCCAGGGCATTGGAACCCTGACCTTCCCGGGGTCCGAATTCGAGGCCGCCATCGCCTATATCCAGGCCCGGCCAGGCGAGGCCATTCCCTTCCGGATCCTCCGCGACGGGAGGCCCCTGGCGCTCCCGCTGGTACCCCGCCTCGAGGGGGGCAAGGGGCGCCTCGGCTTCTCCCCGATGCCGGTACCCACGCCCCTAGAGCGGCGCCCCTACCGTCCTGCAGATTTCCTGGTGGGTGGGCGCTACGCCGTGTCCACCTCCTGGCGCATGAGCGGACAGGTGCTGGGATTCCTCAAGCGCCTCATCAGCTTCCAGGCCAAGAGCTCCGAGGTGTCCGGGCCCATCGGCATCATTCGGCAGGGCAGCCGTGCCGCCAAGACCGGCTGGGACGTCTTCCTGTTCATGTGCGGGGCCATCAGCCTGCAGCTGGGACTCCTCAATGCCCTCCCCATCCCGGCCCTCGACGGGGGCCACATGGCCCTGCTCACCTTCGAGAAGCTGCGCCGCCGGGACCTCACCATCGAGCTCAAGGAAAAGATCCTCACGGGCGGCTTCCTCCTGCTGGCCTCCCTGATGGTCCTGGTGATCGTCATGGATCTGATGAAATTACGCAGGTAGGCACTGCCCCCGGACCGGTGCCAGACCCCCTGCTGACATGCCGGATCCGGACAACCACCCGAGGCGCGGGAGTCTGGACCAAGGGCCGGAATTGAAACGGCCGCTGCGGGGCGCCAAGCCCGCTTTGGCACGCCGGCCGGCCGGCCGGCACCCAACAACTGGTTCCCGGAGCCCCCATGCCTCAGGCTTTGTCCCTCGCCCTCCTCGCCACCCTCGCCCTGCCCGCCGCGGAAAGGAAGGTCCCCATGTCCCTCTACGACATCACCCTGAACACCCTGGAAGGGAAGCCCCAGCCCCTCTCCACCTACAAGGGAAAGGTGGTGCTGGCCGTCAACGTGGCCAGCGAATGCGGGTTCACGCCCCAGTACGCCGGGCTCCAGAAGCTCTACGCCGAGCAGAAGGACCGCGGCCTGGTGGTGCTGGGCTTCCCCTGCAACCAGTTCGGCGGCCAGGAGCCGGGCACGGCCACTCAGATCGAAACCTTCTGCCAGAAGAACTACGGCGTCACCTTCCCCCTCTTCGAGAAGCTCGACGTGAAGGGCCCAGGGCAGGCCCCCGTGTACACCTTCCTCACGGCCAAGTTCGGCGAACCCGCCTGGAACTTCCACAAGTACCTGGTGGGCAAGGACGGGCAGGTGATCCAGGCCTTCGGCAGCAAGGTGGCCCCGGACAGCCCCGAGCTGAAGGCGGCCATCGAGGCCGCGCTGAAGTGACTACTTCATCGACACGACGGCGGAAGGCGGCATCCGCTGGATCTCGACGTAGAGTTCCTTCACACCGTTGATCAGGAACTGCATGGCCACCGCCGCGAGAATGAGGCCCATGAGCTTGTTGACCACATTGGTGCCGATGGCCCCCAGGCGCGAGAACACGGCCGGGGCCTTGCGGAGGAAGAGGTAGACGATCCAGGTGTTCAGGAGGATGGCCGCCAGCACGACGCCGTACTCCAGCCAGCCGAGACCGACAATCATGCCCATGACCGTGGAGATGGTGCCGGGGCCCGCCACCAGGGGGATGCCGAAGGGGATGATGGCGAAGTCCTCGGGGAGCTTGCGGCTGGCCTCCGCCTTCTGGCTTTCGGTGCTGCGTTCGCGGGGGTCTTCGCCGTAGAGCATCCCGATGGCCCGGTAGAGCACCAGGACCCCACCCACGAAGCGCATGGCCAGGGCCGTGAAGCCGAAGAGGCTGAACATGAACTGGCCCACCAGGGCAAAGCCAAGCATGGCGGCCCCGGCGGTGAGCGAGGCCTTCCTCGCGCTGCGACGCAGGGCCACGCGCTCCATCCCCACCGTCGCGCTGGCGAAGATGGCCGCCGAGCTGATGGGGTTGAGCACCGAGAACAGCGAGGTCGTCACGCCGAGGGCAAAGGACCAGGTGGGCAGGGGGCCGAGGTGGGGCATGCCCCAGGTTACCGCGTAGGATAGGGGCATGCATGCTCCGGAAGCCCTGCGGGACCAGCACAAGCGGCGCCTGGCCTGGATGCCGTGGCTCTACTTCAGCCTCAAGGCCCGGCACCGGGCCTGGGCCCAGGCCTGGCAATCGGAAGTGCAGGCCCGCCTGGTGGCCCAGGAGACCGTCGCCATCGGACAGGACTGCTTCGTGGCCCCGGATGCGGCCATCTTCGGCGAGCCCGGACGAGCCGTGACCCTCGGCGACCGTTGCGCCATCGCCGCCCAGGCCTTCCTGCATGGCCCCATCACCCTGGGGAACGATGTCAGCGTCAACGCCGGTGCCAGGCTGGATGGGGGCCGCAAGGGCCTGCTGATCGGGGACGGCACCCGCATCGCCAGCGGCGCGGCCCTCTATGCCTTCGACCATGGTCTGGGACCGGATCGTGATCTCAAGGATCAGCCCGTGCGGTCCCGCGGCATCCGCATCGGCCGGGACGTCTGGATCGGGGCCAACGCGGGCGTCACCGATGGAGTGGTCATCGGCGATCACGCCGTGGTGGCCATGGGCGCAGTCGTCACCAGGGACGTGGCTGACTGGGCCATCGTGGCCGGGGTACCCGCGAGGGTCGTCGGGGACCGCCGCTCCAGGTGATCCTGGCGCCCGGTCGCAGGCCGTCTTCTGGCGGGGACGTGGCCAAGGGCCCCTGGCCCGCCACTCCCCACGAGGGGTAGGGACGAAAGCGACACCGAGGCGTCGTTTATTGTTTTTCGCCTCCAGGGCTTGACAAGAACGAATTAAAAACGAAAATTAAGACATCGGGACACCGGGAGCCCCATGCGGACCTCTTCGCGAACCTACGGTTACAAGTTCAGCGGCTACTTCATGGAATACGGCCCCATCGAGGCCGACAGCCTGGAGGCCGCCAAGTCAGCGATCCGGCAGCGTCTCGGTGTGCGCCGCCTGCCCCTGGGTGTGCAGATTTGGGATCTCGCCGAGCGCCCCCTCGCCCGCTGGCGGATTGACGTTGCGAGTTGAGGTCGATCACTCTCCAGGGATTCCGGCCCGGTGGAGGTTCCACCAGGCTGTTCCCTGCGCCACATCCTGCGCGATCTGGTTCCTGAGTTCGTCCACGGAACCGAATCTGGCCTCACCCCTGAGGCGGTGGAGGAATCGCACTTCCATGCGGGCGCCGTAGAGGTCCTCCCCGAAACCTGGCAAGTGCGTCTCCACCGTGATCCGGCGACCATCGAAGGTGGGCTTCTCGCCCACATTCGTCATGCCGAGATGGGAGCCTCCATGATGGGGCAGCACGGCCTCGGTCACGTAGACACCGAAGGCCGGCAACTGCTCCTGCTCCCAGGCCAGGTTCGCCGTGGGGAAGCCCAGGTGGCGCCCCCGGCGATCCCCCTCCACCACCACGCCGGTCAACGCGTAGGGATGGCCCAGCAGGGCGGCCGCGGCCTCCGCATCGCCCCCGTCCAGCGCCTCCCGGATCCGAGTGCTGGAGAGGCGTCCGCCGTCCGGTGCCCGCAGGGCCAGCGTGTGCACCTGGCACCTGTGTGCCTCCCCCCAGGCTTCCAGGGTTTTCACCGTGCCGCTCCGGTCCCGACCGAAGCAGAAGGCCCGGCCCACATGCAGTTCCACGGGCGCCAGGATGTGCAGGATCCGATCCAGGAAGGCCTCGGGGCTCAGTTCGGAAAAGGCCCGGCTGAAGGGGATCACCCAGGCCAGGTCCATGCCCTCGGCCTCGAAGGCCGCAAGCCGCTGCTCCAGGGTCATGAGCAGTTTCGGCTTGCGCTGGGGGGCCACCACCAGCGTCGGATGGGGATCAAAGGTCACCACCGCGGCCCGGTGTCCCAGCGCCTTGGCCCGGCCCGCGGCAATCCGCAGCAGCTCCCGGTGGCCCGCATGGACGCCGTCGAAGGTCCCGAGGGTCACCACGAAAGGCCCGGAGACCGGGGCCGTTTCCAGGGTATGGCGCCAGACCTCCATCAGGGCTCCTCGTCCTGCTCGGCGGGCCAGGCCAGGCTGGCGATGACGCTGCCAGCCAGCACCGCCGTGATGACCAACAGGCTGTACTGCACGGGAATGGGGATCCACCGCGCGATGCACATCTTCACCCCGACGAAGGCCAGCACGACGGCCAACCCGGTCTTCAGGCGATGGAAGCGGTCCATCATCCTGGCCAGAAGGAAGTAGAGGCTGCGCAGGCCCAGAATGGCAAAGATGTTGGAGGTGTAGACCACGAAAGGATCGCGGGTCACGGCCAGCACCGCGGGGATGGAATCCACGGCAAAGATCAGGTCCGACATCTCGACCGTGAGGAGCACCAGGAGCATGGGCGTGGCGAGCCGCCGCCCCTCGCGCACCACGGAAAACCGTTCATGCCCCCCGGCTTCGTCGAAGGGAACAAAACGACGGAAGGCTCGGACCATGGGGTTCTGGGTCGGATCGACCGCCTCCTCCTTGACCAGCAGCATCTTCAGGCCGGTGTAGACGAGGAAGCCGCCGAAGACATACATCATCCACTCGAAGCGGTTCAGCAGGGCCGTCCCGGCCAGGATCATCGCCGCCCGCATGACCAGCGCGCCCAGCACGCCCCAGAAGAGCATCCGGTGCTGATGGCGCAGTTCCACCCTGAAGCTCTGGAAGACGAGGACGAACACGAAGAGGTTGTCCACGCTGAGGGACTTCTCCAGGACATAGCCCGTGAACCACTCCAGGCCCTTCTGGGGGCCCTCCGCCTGGAAGATGAGGCCATTGAAGAGGAGCGCCAGACCGATCCAGACGGCGCTCCAAAGGCCAGCCTCTTGTGCCGTCGGCGCGTGGATGCGGCGGTTGAAGACGCCCAGATCCAGGGCCAGCATCAGGAACACGAAGGCGTGGAATCCGGACCAAGCCCACCAGGGAGCGGCTTGGAGCAGGGCGTCGACCAAGGGTCCTCCAGTGCCACCAGCTTATCTGGGTTAGGGAGGCGCCTGGCAGACATCCCCGGAACCCGAACCGGAACGCTGTTCCTTCCCCCGGTTGGAGCTCCTATTTGACGTTCCTGGCATCGTGCTTCTGCCTGATCATCCGACGGCTCGTCGTTTTCTGGGCATAGTGGAGCCAAACCGGTGCCTTCTTGGTGAGCACTCCTGGGCTTTGGGCCCTGCGGGCGCTCGGGTTCAGGTTCCCCCCCAGGGGGTCCTGGCGGACCGGCTCCCTGGGCGCTGGGGCTCCCCCGGGCAGCCCCTGGACCGTCTGCTTCGGTGGGTGTTGGAGTCGGTTCCCCTCAAGGGGCATTCTCCCAGGCGGGTTGGATCCGGTTCCAGGCTGGGGTGTCTGGGCAAAAAGGGAGGCCCAGGCCAGGAGGGTTCCACAGAGGGCAACGGTACAACGGCTGGCATTCATGGGTTTCCTTTCCACTCCAGGGCCCGGGCCCCTGGTCCTTCGTTCATAACCCATGCCAATTGGGCCCCTTGGTGAACCCGGCCCTCCAGCTGGCCAGGATCCCCCAGGGCCGACCCTTCCTGCGGGACTGTATCCAGCCTCGCTTCGAGGCCCCCGAATCCCGCATCATGTCCCCATGAGCCTGCCCCGCTTGTTCCTGGATGCCCTGCCCGCCGTGGAAGGCCAACTGGTCCCCCTGGGCCCCGAGGCCGTCCGGCACCTGAAGGCCCTTCGCCTGAAGCCCGGCGCGGCGCTGGAACTGGTGCTGGGAGACCAGGCCTGGACCGCGGATCTCGCCGCGCTCGACCAGGGCCGAGCGACCGCCCGGCTTGTCGCTCCGCTGTCCGAGGATCGCGAGCCCCCCATCCAGCTGCAGGCCTGTCTCCCGCTCCCCGCCCAGCTCAGCCTCTTCGACGAGTGGCTGCCGCCCCTGGTGGAACTGGGTGCCACGCTCATCCAGCCCGTGGTCTATGACCGCAGTGAGTTCGATGCCGGCCGGACCCGGGCCCGCATGGAACGGTGGGCGCGGATCATCCAGTCCGCCAGCGAGCAGAGCCACCGGGCCAAGCTGCCCGAGCTGCGGCCACCCATGCCTTTCGCGGCCCTGCTCACCTGGAAGGCTCCCCAGAAGTGGGTGGCCTACGAACTCATCACGGCCACGGCAAATCCTGCCCTGGTTGTTGATACCCTGGCCTTCACCAGCGGCCCCGAGGGGGGGATCACCGACGGGGAGTTTGCCGCCCTGAGCGCCGCCGGGTGGCAGCCGGTCAGCCTGGGCCGCAGCATTCTGCGGGCTGTCACCACCCCCGTGGCCCTGCTGGGGGCCGTGCAGTTCGAGCTGGGGCGAAGCCTGCACCCATGAACCAGGCCCCAGAGGAACCAGGAACGGCCCCAGGCGCGACCTGATACCCTGGGCCCCCAACTCCCGCCCGGATAGACCCGTGTTCCACCCTGCTCAAGCTCGATCGACGCATTTTGTTAGGTGGGCCCCGTGCTGATCAACAACCTCATCATTCTCGTGGTCCTCGCCTTTTTTGCCCTGGTCGTTCATTCCATCCACCAGGAGGAGAAGCGGAGATCGGAGCGGAGGCAACAGCAGCTCGTCTACCCGGTGGAACGCCGGCAGCAGGAGCGGCGCCGAGGCGGCAGGGCCGCCCACCTGGCCTGGGCCCTTCGCTCGCAATGGTCCAAGCTGGTCAAACTTTTTCATTAGCAAATTTTTCATTCAGAAAGGAATGCGGTTCGGGGGACCCCGACCATCGCCACCAGGGAGGCACTGATGCACTTCACCGGCAGGGGGATCGCGGGAGTGGGCCTGGCCTTGGCACTCACGGCCGGAGCGCCGGCGGGAGCCCCAACAAAGGCGGGAGGAACACCCGGTCCCGCGCCCCTGGGCGATGGCACCTTCCTGCTGACCATCTTCCTGAAGCATGACCAGTCGAGGCCCCTGGGAAAGATCAACGAGCAGCTGAAGGCGCAGGGGTTCTTCCAGGCCTTCCCTCCGCCGGGCGTGGAAGTCGTGTCCTGGTACGTGATGATGGGCATCGGCCAGGTGGTGACCCTGCGCGTGCCGGCGGAACGGCTGCGGGAGGTGAACCGTGCCGTCGAGAACACCGCCTGGGGTGGCTACCACACGGAGTTCTACCCGACCTACGACTTCAGGGCCATCGCCGAGCAGATGCGGGCCCAGGAGGCGACCAAGTAGGGGAACCTTCTTGGCAGATCGCCACCGCTCAAGGAGGTGGGCATGGCAAAAAGGATCGTGTTCTGTGCCGACGGGACCTGGAACAACCCTTACGAGGATGAAGACCGGGACCGGGAGGCGGATCCCACCAACGTCTACAGGCTGTTCACGGGCCTCGACGGGGTCCTGTCGCCGGACTCCCTGTTGTTGGCCGACGAGCAAGAGAAGGAACTGACGGAAGCGGGCACGACCGCGCAGATCGCCAAGTACCTCCACGGCGTGGGCGATTCCCGCAACCCCATCATCAAGCTCTTGGGAGGGGCTTTTGGCGCGGGTGTCATTTCGCGCATCGTGCGGGGCTACACCTTTATCTCGCGCAACTACACGCCCGGCGCCGCCATTGTCATCCTGGGATTCAGCCGCGGCGCCTACACGGCCCGCGCCCTGGCTGGCCTGATCGCCTCCCAGGGTCTGCTGGACCCCGAGCATGCCGTCCCCGCTGAGCAGGCCTACCGGTGCGGGGCCCAGGCCTGGTACCGCTATCGGCAGGCGAGCCTTTCCGCGCCCTTCAGCCTCGCCCACCTCGGCGAGATCGTGGCGGACCTCCCGGCCTTCCTGTCCTGCGGTTCCCTCCGGGCTTCGGACCTGGTTCCCGTGGATCACATCGCTGCGGTAGGAGTCTGGGACACGGTGGGCGCCCTGGGCTTCCCGGACTACGGAGCGGGGGGACGGCGTGTGGATGCCTTCAAATTCGCCGATACCCAGCTGAGCGCCAAGGTCCAGAGGGGCTTTCACGCCGTGGCCCTCGATGAACAGCGCAACGACTTCGCGCCCACCCTCTGGGACCCCGCGGACAGAATCCTCCAGATGCTGTTTCCGGGGGCCCATGGCGACGTGGGTGGCGGCTATCCTACGGCGAATCGCGAAAGTGGCCTGTCGGATGGGGCCCTGCAGTGGATGGTGGAGCAGGTGACCCAGGTGGGGGTGAGCTTCAGGACCGGCTGGGCGGAAGGCATCCACGGCGATCCCGCCGGCACGGCCCACCAGCCCTGGTCCCACCTGCCCTGGACCCTGCCGGGTGTGCCCCTCGGGCCCCGGACCTTCCCGGGGGACCTGCTCGCGCATCCCTCCATTGCCCTGCGCCGCTCCGCTGGGCTCGTGGTGGCCGAACCGGGTACTCCGCCAGCACCCTACAACCCCGCGAATCTTCCCTGACCCGGCTCTCGTATATTTTAAAAGTTATGATCAAATGTTTTGGTCGCCGTTGATTCGCGATTGGTGTCAATGGCCCTTGGAGTCGGGCCCCCGACACGCCATCATGGATCTGGCCCATCAGGCTTCGCTTACGTGCCTCCCAGCGTCTGCCCGGCTGGCGTTCCTGGATGACGGCCCTTTCTACTCAGGAGAACCCCCATGGCAATCAAAGTAGGCATCAACGGCTTCGGACGCATCGGACGGATGGTGTTCCGCGCCGCGGTGCAGAATTTCCCGGACATCGAGGTCGTGGGCATCAACGACCTGCTGGAGCCTGACTACCTGGCCTACATGCTGCAGTACGACTCGGTCCACGGCCGCTTCAAGGGCACCGTCACCGTGGACGGCAATACGCTCGTGGTCAATGGCAAGCGGATCCGCCTGACGGCGATCAAGGACCCCTCCGACCTCAAGTGGGGAGAGGTGGGCGCGGACGTCGTGATCGAATCCACCGGCCTCTTCCTCACCAAGGAAACCGCCGAGAAGCACCTGGCCGCCGGCGCCAAGAAGGTCATCCTGTCCGCCCCCAGCAAGGACGACACCCCCATGTTCGTCTTCGGCGTGAACGACAAGACCTACGCGGGGCAGGCCATCATCTCGAACGCCTCCTGCACCACCAACTGCCTGGCCCCCGTGGCCAAGGTGCTCCACGACACCTTCGGCATCAAGCGCGGCCTGATGACCACGGTGCATGCCGCCACCGCGACCCAGAAGACCGTCGACGGGCCCAGCAACAAGGACTGGCGGGGCGGGCGCGGCATCCTGGAGAACATCATCCCCAGCAGCACCGGCGCGGCCAAGGCCGTGGGCAAGGTCATCCCCGAGCTGAACAAGAAGCTCACGGGCATGTCCTTCCGCGTCCCCACCTCCGACGTCTCCGTGGTGGACCTCACGGTCGAACTGAACACGGACACCACCTACGAGGCCATCTGCGCCGCCATGAAGGCCGCCTCCGAGGGCCCCATGAAGGGCGTGCTTGCCTACACGGACCAGAAGGTCGTCTCCACGGACTTCCGCGGCGAGAGCTGCACCTCGGTCTTCGATGCCGAGGCCGGCATGGCCCTGGACGGCAGCTTCATCAAGGTGGTGTCCTGGTACGACAATGAGTGGGGCTACTCGAGCAAGGTGCTGGAGATGGTGCGGGTCATCTCTAAATGACCCAGGTGCCCGCCCACATCGACAGTCCGGTCCTCACCGCCGATGTGGGCGGCACCAACCTCACCCTGGCCCTCCTGGCGCCGGAGGGCTCCGGGTACCGTCTGCTGCGCAAGGCCCGCTTCAGCACCCAGGCTGAGCGGTCCCTGCTGGGTCCGATCCAGCAATTCCTCGCCGCCGGGCCCTCTCCCCATCCAGGACGGGCCTGCTTCGCGGGGGCGGGTCCGGTCCTGGAGCGCCGAATCCACCTCACCAACGCCCCCTGGGACATCGACGGCGCCGCCCTGGAACGGGAACTGGGGTTTCCGGTCCAGCTGGTCAATGATTTCACCGCTCTGTCCTGCGGCGTTCTCCAGCTCGACCTGGGCGACCCCGGCCCGGTAACACCCGTGCCCCACGGCGATGGCAGCCTGCCGGCGGTGAATCCCAAGGGCCTGGCCCTGGTGATCGGGGCCGGCACGGGACTGGGCGTGGGCTTCGTGGTGCGGGGCCCCCAAGGTCCCCGAGCCTTCCCCAGCGAGGGCGGGCACATCGGTCTGCCCGTGTTCGACGAGGATTCATTGGCCCTCTGGCGACACCTTCAAAAGGGCCTGCCGGGCCCGCCCGGGGCCGAGATGGCGGTATCCGGTCACGGGCTCACGGTGATCTTCCGCTTCCTGCTCGACTCCCGGCGGGTGCCCTGGACCCCGGCTGCCACCGCCATCCTGTCCCTTCCCGATACGGACCAGCCCGCCGCCATTTCCGCCCAGGCCGCCCTCGACCCAGCCTGCAGGCGGGCCTTGGAGCTGTTCGTGGACCTCTACGCCCGCGTCTGCGCCGAGCTGTGCGCCGTCTTCCTCCCCAGTGGCGGACTCTTCCTCGCCGGCGGCATCGCCACCAAGAACACCGAAGTCATCCTCGCAAACGGCCGGTTCATGGCCCGCTTCGAGCGGAACTACCGCGGGCATCTGGACCAGCTCACCCGGGCGACACCCGTCTACCTCGTCCACGACTACGACCTGAGCCTCTATGGTGCCGCCCACGCCCTGGCCTGCACCACCTGAAGCGCGTATCAGCCCCGCCGAACCGCAAAGCCCTGGAATCCCTCGCCCGTCCAACGCAGGGGATGGGGCCTGAAGAAGGCGGTGGCGCCTTTGTTGGCGTCCTGGGCCGAGCCCATGGCCGCTGGCCACACCTCGGCCGGGCGCAATTCCGGTCGCGCCTGCGCCAGCCACTCCCGGTGGGAACCGCACTCCTCCGGCAGCCAGGAACACACGGCGTAGATCATGAGACCACCGGGGGCCAGGCGGCCTGCGGCGGCCGCGAGCAGGCGGCGCTGGAGGCCCGTGAGCCGGGACTGGTCCTCGTGCTTGAGCCAGGGCCACTCGGGATGCTTCTGCAGGGTGCCGCTGCCGCTGCAGGGGGCGTCCAGCAGGATGAGGTCGAAGGTGGCGTCGTTGCCCTCCAGCCATTCCGCCGCGTCCGCCTGGATGACCCGGGCCTCGACGCCGCGCTGCTCCAGGGTCTGGCGCAGGCGGGCGGCGCGCTTGGGGTGCACCTCCAGCGCCGTGATGGCAGCTCCGGGGTGGCGCAGGGCCAGGGTGGTGGTCTTGCCGCCCGGGGCGGCGCAGGCATCCAGGATGCGCGCCACGGGCCGGTCCCAGTGGTAGGCCAGCAGGGCCTGGGAGCTGCGGTCCTGCACCATGCCTCCCGCCGATTCCAGCCAGGCCCGGGGAAAGGGGGCCCCTTCCAGGAGGCACAGACAGCCGGGGAGCTCCGCCTCCGGCGCCAGGCCTTCGGGTGGATCCCCCTTCAACAGGCGGAAGTCCGGGCGCGGCGGCTGCTGGAGTCGCGTCCAGAGGGCTTCGGCCTCCGCCTCGGCCCCGTGGGGACCCAGGGCGGCCAGGATAACCCGGTCGGCGGCGGGACCGCGGTCCAGGGCGGCGGGCAGGGCATCCAGTTCGGCCGCCAGGGCGGGGCGGTCCTTCGCTGCCCGGCGCAGCAGAGCGTTCACCAGCCCCTTGTGGGGCAGGAAGCCCAGGTCTCTGTTCGCCGCCAGGTCCACGGATTCGTTCACGGCCGCGTGGTCGCTGACGCCCGGCAGCCAGGCCAGCTGGGCCAGCCCCATGGCCAGCACCACCCGGGTGCCCAGGGGCACGCCCCGGTCCGGGTCCTTCAGTTTGGGTTTCACCCAGGCCTGGAGGCGCCCCCAACGGCGCAGGCAGAGACCCAGCAGGGCCTGGGCCAGGTGCGCATCCTCGCCCAGGTCCCGGTCCCAGATGTCCGGCACCCGACCGCCTTCACCGAAGACTTCGTGCAGGGCGTGGGCGACGTGGATGCGGGCGGGCGTGGGCATGAAGCCCCAGGCTAGCACGCGGGGCTGTGGCATCCTGGGCGCAGGCCTTCCAAGGAGTCCCCCATGGCACACCGCTATCCCCTTCACCTCTCCTGGACCGGCAATACCCTCGACGCCACCTACTCCCGGAGCGGCACCGTCACGAACCCCGGCAAACATCCGCTATCCGTAAGCAGCGCCCCGGAATACGCGGGGGATCCCGCCCGGTGGAATCCCGAAGACCTGCTGGGCTCCGCCCTCTCTACCTGCCACATGCTCACCTTCCTGGCCCTCTGCGCCAAGGCCAAGGTCGAGGTGGTGGACTACAAAGACCAGGCCGAGGCCGTGCTGGACACCGTGGACAAAGTCACCCGCATCACCCAGGTCCACCTCCGCCCCGTCATCCGCGTGGCCCGCGGCACCAGCATGGCCAAGGTCCTGGACCTGTTCGAGAAAGCCCACAAGTACTGCTTCGTGGCCAACTCCGTCACCTGCGAGGCGGTGCTGGCCCCCCGCGTGGTGGAAGCCTAGGCCCCGGGAGATCCATGCGCTGTCCCTTCTGCGGGCACCTCGAGGACAAGGTGGTGGACTCCCGGGAGTCCCGGGAGGGCGATTCCATCCGGCGCCGCCGGGAGTGCCTGTCCTGTGCCCGCCGCTTCACCAGTTACGAGCGGGTGGAGGAAGTGCCCCTGGTGATCCTCAAGAAGGACGGCCGACGCGAACCTTTCGACCGGCAGAAGCTCATGAAGGGGCTCCTGCTGGCCTGCCAGAAGCGGCCCGTGTCCCTGACGCGCATCGAGGAGATGGTGGGCGACATCCAGTCCCGCCTCATGGAGCGGCCCGACCGCGAAATCCGCAGCCGGGAATTGGGTGAACTCATCATGGATGAGTTGAAGGGCCTCGACCAGGTGGCCTATGTACGCTTTGCCAGCGTCTACCGCGATTTCAAGGACCTGCCCGATTTCGTGAAGGCCCTTGAGGGCCTCATGCACAAGGAGGCCTCCGTGGGGTCGGATCCTCCCCCAAAGAACCAGCCACTTGCGCCGGGGCCCGGACCCGTCAAACCCGTGGCCCAGGCCCTGTTCCCGGGCGAAGCGGAGGCTCCGCTCCCGAGGCCACGCAGGAAGTAGCGCTATCCTGGGAGTCGAGGTTATTCCGTGGCTGACGACATCCTCCTGCCCCCCCCGCCCGACGAAACGCCCAAGCTGCCGGAAGAACTGCCGGTATTGCCCCTGCGTGATGTGGTCGTCTACCCCTACGTGATCCTGCCCCTCAGCATCAGCCGGGAGAAGTCCATCCGGGCCGTGGACACGGCCCTGGTGGAGAACCGGATGATCCTGCTGCTTTCCCAGAAGCAGACGGAGATCGACAATCCCCGACCCGAAGACCTCTACCAGGTGGGCACGGCGGCCCTGATCATGCGCGTGCTGAAGCTTCCGGACGGCCGCATTCGAGCCCTGGTGCAGGGCCTCCAGCGGGTCCGCGTGGAGTACTTCACCGAGACCGAGAACCTTTTCAAGGCCCGGGTGGAACCCCTGGTCGAACCGGAGCTGAAGTCGCCCGACCTGGAACGGGACGCCCTGCTGCGCAGCGTCAAGCAGACCCTGGAAAAGGCCGTGGCCCTGGGCAAGACCCTCCCCCAGGAGGTGCTGGTCATCGCGGGCAACCTCGACAACCCCGGCCGCCTGGCCGACCTGGTGGCCTCCAACCTGGACCTCAAGCTCCAGCAGACCCAGGAGGTGCTGGAGATCGCCGATCCGGGCCTGCGGCTCAAGCGCGTGAACGAGCTGCTCCAGCGGGAGATCCAGCTGCTGGAGGTCCAGCAGAAGATCACCATGGAGGCCCGCGGGGAGATGGACAAGAGCCAGCGGGAGTACTACCTCCGCCAGCAGCTCAAGGCCATCCAGCAGGAACTGGGCGAGGGCTCCGAACTGGCCGAGGAGATCGCGGCGTTCCGGGACAAGCTGGCGAAGATGAAGGTGCCCGAGGAGCCGCTGGTCGAGATCGAGCGCAACCTGAAGAAGCTGGAACGCATGCATCCGGATTCCAGCGAAACCGCGGTGACCCGGACCTACCTGGAGTGGATGACCGAGCTGCCCTGGGGCGTCCAGACCGAGGACAACCTTGACCTCAAGCAGGCCCAGACCGTGCTGGATGAGGACCATTTCGGGTTGGCCAAGATCAAGGACCGCCTGCTGGAGTTCCTGGCCGTTCGCAAGCTGAAGCCCGACCTGCGCGGCACCATCCTCTGCTTCGTGGGGCCGCCGGGAGTGGGCAAGACCAGCCTCGGCAAGTCCATCGCCCGGGCCCTGGGCCGCAAGTACGCCCGCATCTCGCTGGGGGGCGTCCATGACGAGAGCGAGATCCGCGGGCACCGTCGCACCTATGTGGGAGCCATGCCGGGCCGCATCGTCCAGGCCCTGCACCAGATCAAGAGCATGAACCCCGTGATCATGCTCGACGAGGTGGACAAGATCGGGCGCGACATGCGGGGGGATCCGAGCGCCGCCCTGCTCGAGGTGCTGGATCCCGAGCAGAACCACACCTTCCGCGACCACTACCTGAACGTGCCCTTGGACCTCTCCCAGGTGCTGTTCCTGGCCAACGCCAACGAGCTGGAACCCATCCATCCGGCCTTTCGGGACCGCATGGAGGTGATCTACCTGAGCAGCTACACGCTGGAAGAAAAGATCGGCATCGCCGAGCAGCACCTGATCCCCAAGCAGCTGGAAAAGCACGGCGTCACACGCAAGCAGGTCACGATTCCAAAGAAGGCCCTGAAAGCCATCATCACGGGCTATACGCGGGAGGCGGGTCTGCGCCAGCTGGAGCGCGAGATCGGCGCCGTCTGCCGCAAGGTGGCCCGGCGGGTGGCCGAAAACCGATTAAAGAAGAAGTTCACCCTAGATGAAGTCAGCATCCATGACCTGCTGGGTCCCGTGAAATTCCTCCAGGACGAGCGCCTGAAGGCCCCCCGGGTGGGCGTGGTCACGGGCCTGGCCTGGACCGCGGTGGGGGGGGACGTGCTCTTCGTCGAGGCCCTCAAGATGCCCGGCAAGGGGCTGCTCACCCTCACGGGGCAGCTGGGCGACGTCATGAAGGAGAGCGCCCAGGCGGCCCTCAGCTACATCCGGAGCCGGGGCGAGGCCTTCCAGATCGACCCGGAAGTATTCCAAAAGCAGGATATCCATGTCCACTTCCCCGAGGGGGCCATCCCCAAGGACGGCCCCAGCGCCGGCCTGGCCATCGCCACGGTGCTACTGTCGGTGCTGAAGGGCGTCCCGGTGCGGAACACCCTGGCCATGACGGGAGAGATCGACCTGCGGGGCGAGGCCCTGGCCATCGGCGGCCTCAAGGAGAAGTCCCTGGCGGCCCTGCGGGTGGGCATCAAGGACATCCTCATCCCCCACGCCAACCAGAAGGACCTCGAGGAAATCGACCCGGAGCTGCGGAAGCAGCTGCGCTTCCATCCCGTGAAGCACGTGGAGGAGGTCTTCGAGCAGGCCCTGGTGGGCTGGGTGCGGCCCGAGGCTGCCAGGGCGACCCCCAGGCCCAGGAGCACGGGCAGGCGCTGACAGGCGAGCTATCCTCGCCTGCGGTATTGCAGCTATCTCAAATCATGTCTAATTTAACAATTTTTTTAGGGCGGCATGGCCAACTACAGGCCGCCCATTCCATCGCGGGGAGGCCGCCTGGTTCCACGTGGAACACCCCTCGGGCGCCGCCTCCTCGGCTGGTCCCGGCCCCCGGGGGCCCTCCCGCCGGCTACAGGCGGACCGTCTCGCCATCAGGGAACACCTCGACGATCTATAAAAAGGAAAGCCGGCGCCGTTCCGGAATCCCGCCTCGGGGAACGGCCATCCCTTCGGTAGACTTGACCTTCGCGAGGTGTCCGTGGGTCTGCTCGGGGGTCTGCTCAACCAGTTCAAGAAGGGGCTGAAGCGCACGCAGGACCTGGTGCTGGCGCCCATGGGCCGCCTGCTCGGGCTCCATCGCCTTGATGAGGCTCAGCTGGAGCAGCTGGAAGATCTGCTCCTTCAGGCGGACCTGGGCGTGAAGGCCGTGGACCAGCTGATGGCAAGGCTCCGGACCGAGCTTAGAAGTGGGGCGGACATCGATCCCAAGCAGGTGCTCAGGGATGAACTGCTGCGCCTTCTTGGCCAGAGCCCCGCCCGGCCCTTGGAGGCGGCGGGAACCCAGGTCGTGCTGCTGGTGGGCGTCAACGGAGTCGGCAAGACCACCACCCTGGGCAAGCTGGCGGCCCACCTGAAGACCAGGGGGGAGGCCGTGCTGGTCGTGGCCGGTGACACCTTCCGGGCCGCGGCCATCGATCAGCTGGAGCGCTGGGCTGAGCGGGCCGGCGTCCCGGTCATCCGGAACCAGATGGGCGGGGACCCGGCGGCCATCGCCTACGATGGCGCTGCCAGCGCCAAGGCCAAGGGCACCCCCTGGGTGCTCATTGACACGGCCGGCCGGCTGCACACCAAGGACCACCTCATGAAGGAACTGGATAAGATCCGGCGCAGCCTTCAGAAGGTCATCCCCGAGGCCCCCCACCGGGTGCTGCTGGTGCTGGATGCCACCACCGGGCAGAACGGGCTAGCCCAGGCCGAGGCCTTCGCCCGGGCGGCCGGGGTCACGGACCTGGTCCTCACCAAGCTGGATGGCAGTGCCAAGGGTGGCGTGGTGGTGCCCATCCTGGACCGGCTGAAACTCCCCATCGCCTTTGTGGGCGTGGGCGAGGGTGTAGACGACCTCATTCCCTTCGATGCCGAGGCTTTCGTGGACGGGCTGCTGGATGTCTGACCTGGAACTCACTCCCGACGTGGCCTGGGCCCTCGCCACGGGAGGCCCCTGGCCTGAGCCGGCAGCCCAGGAGGGCGATGCGCACTTCATGGCCATGGCGCTCCAGGAGGGGCTGAAGGGGGTGGGCCTGGCCAGCCCCAACCCTCCCGTGGGCTGCGTCCTGGTGAAAGCGGGCCGGATCATCGGGAGCGGTGTCCACACGAGGGCCGGGGACCCCCACGGGGAAGTCATGGCCCTGCGTGATGCCGAGGCCCGGGACGAGGATCCAGCGGGGTCCACGGCCTATGTCACGCTGGAGCCCTGCTGCCACCATGGCCGCACGGGCCCCTGCACCGTGGCCCTCGCCCAGTCTGGGGTCGTCCGGGTGGTGGTGGGCGTGCGCGATCCCAACCCCCGGGTGGACGGAGGCGGCCTGGCCATCCTCCGGTCCCAGGGGATTGCCGTGGAGGAGGGGGTCCTGGGCGAGGCCTGTGCCCGTTTTCATGCCCCCTTTTTCAAGCACATCCGGACGGGGCTGCCCTGGGTGACCCTCAAGCTGGCCCTGGGGTCCGACGGCAGCCTCGGCCCGCCCGGCCGGACGACGCTGGTGACCCCACCCGAGGTCCAGCACCTGGCCCATGCCCTGCGGCGGGCTTCGGAGGCCCTCGTGGTGGGCCGGCACACCATCGAGGTGGATGACCCCCAGCTGACCGATCGGTGGCCCGCACCCACCGCCCCCCACCGCAGCTTTGCCCGGGTGGTCATGGATGAGGCCGGGCGCATCCCCCCCACCGCAAGGGTGTGGGGCCCCGTCGCCGGACAGCCCGTGTTCCGGGCCGTGACCAGCGACCCGGTACCGTTGCGGGGCGTGGCCGACCTCCACCTGCCGCCCGAGGGGCGGGGCTGCAGTCTGCGGCACCTGCTCTACGAGCTGGCTGCCATGGGGGTGGGTCGCGTACTCGTGGAGGGAGGTGGCACCCTGGCCGCCGGCTTCCTCGCCCAGGGCCTGGTGGATGAGTTCCATCGCTTCCAGAGCGACCTCCCGGCCCTTGGACCACCCCTGGAACTCCCCCTGCCGGCGGCCTGGCGCCTGGACTCCGCCGCGCGATGGCCCACGGGGCGCTGGGAAGCCTGGCGTTAAGGCCCCGGATGCCAGCCGATTCCCGGGTTCACCCTCCCCCCACCAGCCTCACCACCTCCAGGTGATCGTCCTCCTTTAGGGGCGTGGCAGCATGCTCGGCGCGGCGGATGACCTCTCCATTCAACTCGATGGCACTTCCAAAGGGGGGCAGATCGAGCCAGTTGGCCAGATCGGCCACCGTGGCCAGGTGGTCCGGCGCTTCACGGGATTCGCCATTGATCCGCAACTTCACCGGGCCGCCGCTGCTGCCTGGAAGCCCTTTTCCAGATCGGCAATGAGGTCGCGCTCGTCCTCGATGCCCACCGAAAAGCGCAGCAGCCCGTCGCTGATGCCCAGCCGGGCCTTCACCTCGGGAGGGGTCTTCAGGTGGCTCATGCTGGCGGGATGCTGGATGAGGCTCTCCACGCCGCCGAGGCTCACCCCCCGGGTGATCACCTCCAGGGCCTCGCAGAAGCGCTGCCCCGCCAGGAGTCCGGCCCTCAGTTCAAAGCCGATCATGGCCCCGAAGCCCTTTTCCATCTGCCGCGTGGCCACCTCGTGGCCCGGGTGGCTGGTCAGTCCCGGATAGTCCACCCGGGCCACATGGGGTTGCCACAACAGCCATTGCGCCAGGGCCTGCGCGTTGTCCGAGGCGCGGCGCATGCGCAGCGCCAAGGTCTTCAGGCCCCGATGCAGCAGCCAGGCTCCCATGGGGTCCAGGGTCGGACCCAGGAGTTTCGAGAGTTGCCAGCAGGCCACCACGTCCGCCTCCCGACCCGCAATGACACCGGCCACCACGTCCGAATGACCCGCCAGGTACTTGGTGGCCGAAGCCACGCTGAGGTCGATGCCAAAGGTCAGGGGCCGGGTGTGGATGGGGCTGGGAAAGGTGTTGTCGGCCACGGTCCGGATGCCATGGCGCTTCCCGATGGCCGCCACGCCCGCCAGATCCGTCAGGGCGAGGGTCGGGTTGGAGGGGGTCTCCACCCAGATCATGCGGGTCTCCGGCCGCACCGCGGCCTCCCATTCCCGCAGGTCCAGGGTGTCGGCCACCCAGGTGACCATCAAGCCCCGCTCGGCCTCCCAGCGGCGAATGAGTTGCTCCGTGCCCAGGTAGATGGCGGCGGGGGCCACCAGGTGGTCGCCGGGCCGGAGGAAGGCCTCGAAGACCAGGGCGAAGGCCGCCATGCCGGAGGCCGTCACCAGGGCTCTTTCGGCCTCCTCCAGTTCCGCCAGCACGGCCTCCACCTCGCTGGCGTTGGGATTGCCCCAGCGCGTATAGAAGGAGGGGGGCTCGACGCTGGCCGCAAATTCTGCACCTTCACGGTTCTCCAGGAGCTGGAACACCGAGGTCTGGAAGATCGGCGTGGTCACAGCACGGGTCGGGTTGAAGTGCTTCCCGGCATGAATGGCGGTGGTGGTGGGTCCCCAGGGTTTGGGCATCGGCGGCTCCAGTCCCTAGAATAAGGCCGTCCGGCCTATCGCTTCCAGAACACGATGGACAGCGCCACGACGGCGAAAACAATGACCACGATGAGCCGCCAGACGGTGGGCCTCCCGTCCGGCGCATCGTAGGTCCCATGGTCTGCCATGGCCGCGCGGGTCAGTTCGTCTTCGGGCGTCGGCACCAGCCCCCGGCAATCCAGGCAGCGGAAGGGCTCGCCCGGGGTCACCACCGCGTCCACCACCGAGCAGCCGCATTCCTGGCAGATATGGACCACGCCGGGATGATAGGCCTCAAGGGAAGTGGGGATCTCGTTCGTCATGAGCCCAGAATGGCGTCAAGTTCCGCCTTTGGCCAGCGCTTCGGAGAGCACCTCGTTCACGAGTTTGGCATCCAGCCTGCCCTGGCCGTCCTTGAGGACCTGGCCCACCAGGAAACCCTTGAGGCTATCCTTGCCGGCCCGGATCTGGGCCACCGGTCCGGGATTTGAGGACAGCGCCCGGGCCACGGCGGCCTCGATGACCCGGCGATCGCTCACCTGGGCCAGTCCCTTCTGGGCCACGACGAAATCGGCGCTGCCCCCCCCCGCCAGCATCACGGGAAAGACCTGGTCCTTGGCGGTTCCGAACCCCAGGACCCGGGTCTCGACCAGGCGCACCAGTCCGGCCAGGGCTTCCGCAGTGAGGGGGAAGGCCTCGATTCCGATGCCCCGGTCATTCAGGGTGCGGCTGACCTCGCCGAGCATCCAGGCCGCGGCCCCCCGTCCGGAGCCACTCCCTTCGGCCACGGCCTCGAAGTAGGCTGCGAAGGCAGGGCTCTGGGCCAGCGCCTGGGCTTCCTCCAGGCCCAGGCCATAGGTATCGCACCAGCGCTGGATCCGCCGATCAGGCAGTTCCGGGAGGGCCCTGCGGGCCGCTTCGATTTCCGAGGGCGCGATTCGCAGTGCAGGGAGGTCCGGCTCCGGGAAATAGCGGTAATCCATGGCCGCTTCCTTGGTCCGCTGGCCCCGGGTCTCCCCCGTGGCGGCATCCCAGCCCCGGGTTTCCATCTGGACCGGTTCGCCCCGCTCCAGAAGGGCGATGTGCCTTGCGATCTCGTGGTCCAGGGCCTGACGCACGAAGCGGAAGGAGTTGAGGTTCTTCACTTCGACCCGCGTGCCGAAGGGCGCCTCCCCGGTCCGCCGGACACTGATGTTGGCATCACAGCGGAAACTCCCCTCTTCCATGTTCCCGTCGCAGATACCAAGGCCCACCACCAGCCGATGGAGCGATTTCAGGTAGTCGGAGGCTTCCTGGGCACTGCGGAGGTCCGGAGCCCCGACGACCTCCAGGAGGGGGACCCCGGCCCGGTTCAGGTCCACGTGGCTGGACTGCCCATCCAGGTCATGGTGGCTCTTTCCGGCATCCTCCTCCAGGTGGGCCCGCTCCACCCGGATCCGGATCCGTCCCTCGGTTCCCCGCGCCCGGACATCTCCAGCGATGTCCAGGAACCCGCCCTCCACGATGGGCACTGGACCCTGGGTGATCTGGTACCCCTTGGGCAGGTCGGGGTAGAAGTACTGCTTTCGGTAGAAGGTGCTTTCGGTTCGGATGGTCGCCTCGATGGCCAGACCCAGCGCGAGGGCCATGCGCACGGCCTCCGCGTTCAGCGCGGGCAGGGTTCCGGGAAGCCCCAGGCAGATCGGGCAGGTATGGCTGTTGGGGGGGGCTCCCGTGGCATTCCGACAGGGGCAGAACATCTTGGACCGGGTCTGGAGCTGAACATGCACCTCGAGACCAATGACCGCTTCGTACCCGGAATTCATCGCCGCTCCCGCCTCATTCTATGTTGCATCGGCCTACTTCCCGAGACAGAAGCCACTGAAGAGGGCGTCCAGGGCACCGTCGGCCCGGTCCTCTCCGGTGAGCCTGGCAAGCAGGCCCCAGGCGCCCTGCAGCATGGATGCAGGCAGTTCGGGGGGACAGTCCGTCCGAAGGTCGAGGAGAAGGTCCATCTGCCGCGCCAGTTCGCCCAGCAGTTCCACCTGGCGGTCCGTGGCCAGGGCGCCCAGGCAGGCATCCGGCGCCAGCCCGCCCAGCAGGCGCTCCTGGAGGGCCGCCTCCAGGGCATCCAGGTCCCCGAGATTGGCCGCCACGGCCACGCCCGGGGCCGGAGGAGACTTGTCCGAGAACGTCCTCACTTCCAACACCTTTCCTTGGAACGGGAGGAGGGTGGTCCGGATCAACTCGGAGGCCTGCTCCCCTGCGGGAATCAGGTGGAGGACCAGATCCGCGGCCTCCAGGACGGGGCCCACTCGAGCCATGCCCAGGCGTTCCACGGGATTCTCGGTGTCCCTGATCCCCGCGGTGTCGAAGAGCCGCAGGGGCAGGCCGCGCCATTCGCAGCGCACCTCCAGCACGTCCCGGGTGGTGCCGGGAATGTCCGTGACGATGGCCCGTTCCTCGCCCGCCAGGGCATTGAACAGGGTGCTCTTCCCGGCATTGGGACGGCCCACCACGGCCAGGCGGAGGCCGTCGCGCAGGTGCTGGCCGGCCTGGGCGCGCCGATGTTCCACGTGGAACCAGGCCCGAAGCGGTTCGAGGTCACACATTAAATTTTCTAAATTTAAATAGATACCTTCATCCTCCCCATAGTCCACGGCGGCCTCGGCCTGGGCCATCCAGGGCTTCAGCCGGAGACGGGCCTCGGTGATCCAGCCGGGTTCGGCCCCGGCTCGGGCCTGGGCCAAGCGAACCTGGGTGTCGGTCTCGGCCCCGACCAGGTCGCGGAGGGCCTCAACCTCAAGCAGTCCCTGCTTGCCGTTCAGGAGGGCCCGGCGGGTGAACTCCCCGGGTTCGGCCAATCGGATCCCCAGGGTGCCAAGGTGGCGGAGCAGGCGCCGCACGAGGAGGGGGTTGCCGTGGGTCTGGAACTCGACAACATCCTCGCCGGTGTAGCTGTGGGGCCCCGGGAAAAACAGGACCAGGGCGCGCTCCCGGAACCCGTCCCACCGCAGGACCCGAAGGGCCGCCCTCCGGGGCTCCGGCAGTGCCACGAGGGACGACAGGAAGGGAGCGAGCCCCATCCCTGAGATCCGCACCAGGGCCACTGCGGCGGGCAGCAGGGGCGTGGCGGGTGCGCAGATGGGATCAGAAGCCGGAAGCACCCTGCCAGTCTACTTCCGGAAGACCCGCACCGGCTTGAAGGTGCCCGTGCCTTCGCTTTCGGTGCCCAGGCCCGCTTCCCGGCTGACCACCAGGTGCACCCAGCGCCGCTCGCGGGCGCTGAGGGCGCCCAGCGTATGGCTACCCAGTTCCCTTGCCTTCTGGGCGGCAAACTGGCCCATCGCCATGACCTCATGCATGCGGAAGAGGCGGGCTCCCTTGACGTCGAGGTAGGCCAGTTTCTGGTCCTCCCGCTCACCCTGGGCCTCGTGCACCAGGAACTGCAGCGCGTCCAGGGCCACGCCCCGGTTCGCACCCAGGAGCGACGCGTCGGGCCCCGAGACGGCTACCCGGTTGGGGAAGGCCTCCTCGTCGCCGGAGGGCGCGAACCGGGCCTCCAGGGCCAGGCCCAACTGCTCGCCCCAGCGGGTGATGAGTTCGGGAACGGTCTCCAGACTGGTGCCGCTTTTCCGCATGGCGGGCTCCTACACGGTGATGGCCTGGGGCTGGTAGGTCCTCATGATCCACCAGGTCTGGGCGAGCCCGATCATGTTGAACACGAAATAGTAGATCGCCACGCCGGCGGGGCTCTGCGCAAACATGAAGGTCATCATGGCCGGCATGAGCACCAACATCATCTTGCGCTGAGCTGGATCGCCCATGGCAGGGGTAATGGCCTGCTGGACGAACATGGAGGCGCCCATGAGCACCGGGAAAATGTAGTAGGGATCCTTGGCGGAGAGGTCGGTGATCCACCCGATGAAGGGGGCGTGACGCAGCTCGTAGACGTTGTTCAGCATCGACCAGAGGGCCAGGAAGATCGGCATCTGCACCAGCATGGGCAGGCAACCGCCCATGGGGTTGTGGCCGTTCTTCTTATACAGGGCCATGAGCTCCTTCTGCATCTCGGCCTTCTTCGTCATGTCGCTGCCAAACTTCTCGTACTTGGCCTGGAGGGCCTTCTGGTGCGGCTCGAAGTCCTTCATTCGCAGCATGTTGATGGTCTGCTTGGTGTTCAGGTGCCAGGTGGCCAGGCGGATGATCACCGTGAAGAGCACGATGGACCAGCCCCAGTTGCCCACCACGACATGGACCTTCTTCAGAATCCAGAAGAGCAGGTGGGACACGGCGCCGAAGAAACCGTAGTCGATCACCTGGGTGAAAGGCTTCCCGAAGGCCAGGAGGGGTTCCGCCTGCTTGGGGCCGAGGTAGAGCGAGGCCCCGAGGCGGCCGTTCTGCGGCAGGAGGCCATAGCCCAGGGTGGCATCCCGGTCCGCAGGCCTGGGCAGCGCCCACAGCGCCGCGAAGTAGTGGTTGCGCTGGCTCTTCGAGTCCCTTTCGACGCCTGCATCGAGTCCTAGACGCTCTTCGGCGGGGGGCAGGACCTTGCGCTTGGCACCCAGGAAGCTGAAAAAGGGATCATGCAGCATCTCGGTCCAGGTCACGGCCTCGACACCCTTGTCGGTCAGCGTGAAGACGCGACCCAGGTGCTTCACGGGCTCCTCGGAGGTCGGATTCACAATGAGTTGCAGGGCCGCATTGCGGGGCGAGGCCGCCTCGACCTTCAGGATGTGGCCCTGGGTGGGCACGAAATAACTGAGGCGCTCTCCGGCCGTGTTCTCGAAGATGACATCGGTGCCGCCGGCAACGGGGGCCTCCCGCACGGTTGCAAACCCAGCTCCCTTGAGGGCCCCGATTCCCAGGAAGGACTCCGGGAAGAAGGGCGTCCCGTCCCGGCGCCAGATCACCTGCTTGAGGGCTCCCGTGGAAATTTGCCAGGTCAGGCTGAGCTCCTCTGTGGCGAGTGTATGGACCGCCATGGAATCGGCCACCTTCACAGCTTCCACGGGTTGAGCTTCGGCGAGGGGAGTCGCCGGCGCCGCCGCGGATGGGGGCACTTCCGCGGGCCTGGTCGCGACCGGCGCCGACTGCTGAGCCTCCGCGCGGGGGGCTGGCTTGGCATACCGGGACGACAACCAGAACTGGCCCCCGAGCAGGATGATGCTGCCGATGACGAACAAGAAGACGTTGCGGTTGTTCATGGGGTATCCAAGGCGGGAAGACGACGGAGGGCCAGCTGAAGCTGGCTTTCAATGTCCCGGAAGCTGATTGTGTCGAGGGGTGGGGCGGTCCGACCTGGGCGGATCCACACCACCCAGGCCTGGCCCTGCAGGGCACTGGACTTCGCCAGGAACGCCATCCTTGCGCGGCGGCGGAACCGGTTGCGCTGCACCGCACCACCCGTCTTTCGGGGCGAAGTCACCAGCAGCATGGGTCCAGCGGCGTCCTCCCGCTGCCAGGCCCGGATATCCAGCCACGACGACTGCCCCAGCAGGGGCCGGGGCGGGGGCGTGGGTACGGCGTGGTCTTTGTGCCGCACCGTGCGGAAGCGGCCTCTGAAAATCACGGGAGCAGGCTAGAGCGCCAGGACGTGGCGGCCCTTGGCTCGGCGCCGCTTGAGCACCAGGCGGCCGTTCTTCGTCTTCATTCGGCTCAGGAAGCCGTGGGTCTTGGCGCGGCGACGGTTGTTGGGCTGGAAAGTGCGCTTCATGGTTCCACCTAGGGGGGCTCCTCCCCGGGGAGGAGGGCGAACCTTCGAGCGTATCAGCGAGACCCCATGGGCTCAAGGGGATTTCCAACCTCCCATCTCGGCGCGGTGATGCTAGATTTGGATTCCCCCCCCGCGAGCCCGGCGTGGATGGAGCGTGTGTTGCGCCCCCCGTCAACGATGCGTGCGCGCTCCGTCACACCCCTGCTGGTGAACCCATGCGATCCACTGATCCCACAACCCTCTGGGACACCATTCGCCTTGGACTGTCCAAGCAGCTGCCCGAGGCCAGTTTCAAGGAGTGGATCGCGCCTTGCGAGCCCCTGAAGGTCAAGGATGGGGTGCTCTGGATCCAGGTCCCCAGCGCGGCCGCCAAGCTCTGGATCGAACAACAGCTACCCGAGGAGTTCAACGACGCGCTGGCCCAGGGGGGGTTGGCCGACCTGCGCCTGGAATTCCGCATCAGCGGGGCCTTACCGGTGGAACCCAAGTCCAGCCCCAAAAAGTCACCCTCCCCGACCCCCGGCGCGGAGCCCGCCACCATCTCTTTCCCCTACCTGTTCAACCGGTACACCCTCGACCGCTTCGTGGTCGGCCCTGGGAGCCAACTGGCCTTCGCCGCCGCAAAGGCCGTGGTGGACAACTACGGCAAGGCTGCGACCCCCCTCAGCATGAACCCCCTCTTCATCTACGGCGGCGCCGGACTCGGCAAGACCCACCTCATGGTTGGCATCGGGAAGGGGCTGCTTGAGCGGGACCCCAGGCTGCGCGTGGTCTACCTCAAGGTGGACAACTTCTTCAACGAGCTCACCGTGGCCATCCGCGCGAAGAACACGGAACCCATGCGGAAGAAATACCAGCAAAACGACGTGCTGCTGCTCGACGACGTGCAGACCCTCGGGAAAATGGAGCGCACTCAGGAAGAGATCTTCCACATCCTGGAACACCTGCTCCAGCATGGGCGGCAGATCGTCATCACCTCCGACAAGCCGCCCCAGCGTCTGGAGGGCTGCCATGAACGGCTCATCACGCGGTTCAAATGGGGCCTCACCGCCGACATCCAGCCCCCGGACTTCGAGACCCGCATCGCGATTCTGCGGAAGAAGCTTGAGGACGTGGATTTTCACCATGTCCCGCCCATTCCAGAGGACGTTCTCACCTTCATCGCCCACAAGGCCAAGGGGAGCGTGCGGGACCTGGAGGGCTTCCTCACGCGGGTCATATTCCAGGCCAGCCTCATCGGGGTTGCGCCATCCCTCGAGGTGGCCCACGCGGCCTTCCAGGGGCAGAGCGGGGAAGAACCCACGGCCCCGGTTCATCCAGATCGCATCTACAGGATGACGGCAGAGACGTTCAACGTGTCCTTCGTCGACCTCATGAAGAAGCGCTCTCGCCAGCAAGCCATCCTCGTTCCTCGCCAGGTCGCCATGTACCTCGCGCGGGAGATCGCCTCCTCCCCCTTCACCGACATCGGGAGGTCCTTCAATATGCACCATTCCACGGTCATGAATGCCGTAGACTCCGTGAGGGATCGCATGAAGCGGGATCCCGAATTCCACAGGTTGGTGCAGGCCTTGTTAAATAGTATTCATTAATTTAATTACACTTGTGTGTTTATCCACAGGGCTGGCGTCGGGAGTATCCACAAACCCGCTCGGCGGGGGTTTCCACCGGGGTTTCTCCCGGTCCTTCCGCAGGGTTGGAGCGCTTCTCCACAGCCTGTCCCGGGCAGGGAAACTCCGGTAGGATAGAGCTTTGACACGGCTTTCCACAGGTTGCCCAGGTCCTCAGCATCATCAAGGGTGATTCATGACTCTTCAATTACATGTTTCCAAGGATCGTCTGGACCGGACCCTGGGTCTCCTGAAGCATGCTCTCGACCGCCGAGTGACCCTTCCCATCCTTCAGCACATCCTGGTGGACGTTCGCCCCAAAGAGGTCGTCCTGAAGGCCACGGACATGGAACTGGCTTTCGAGGCCACGGTCCCGGGCGAGGGCCAGGGGCAGTGGACCATGGCTGTCCCCGGGAAGAAATTCATTGAAACGGTGCGTGTTTTCCCGGAAGGGATCCTGAGCCTGGAGTGCCCGGATGCGGGCAGCCGCCTCTGGCTGCGGGCCAAGGGAATGAACTCGGAGCACAACATCCAGCCTGGCGAGGGGTTCCCGGAGCTTCCGAGCCCAGGGAAGGAATTGCCGGTCGTGAAGATCCCGGTGCTGCGGTTCAAGAGGGCCATCCAGCTGGGGTCCATTGCGGTGAGCAAGGATGCCACCAAGCCCACACTTTCCGCGGTGCTCGTGCACTTATCCAAGCAGCATGTCCGAGTGGTCTCCACGGACGGGTTCCGGTTGGCCGTGGCCGAGGTTCCCTGCGAGACGAAGCTGAAGGACGATGTGCGGCTCATCGTGCCCAAGCGGGCCCTGGACCTCATCCCGACCCTCCTGGGCGACGAGGGGGAAGTCGAACTCTGCTGGGATGGCACCACGCTCTACCTGGACCAGCCCGGTTTGAAGTTCAGCACGCGTCTCGTAACGGGCAACTATCCGGCCTACGAGAAGGTGCTTCCGGCGGAACTGCCCAAGCGGGTGATCATGGACCGGGAGATCTTCCTGCGCACCCTGCGGTTCGTGGGGCTGAAGAAGGATGACTACAACAAGAACGTGCGGCTGTTCTTCGAGTTCCCCAACCTGCGGACCGTCTTCCAGCACCCGGACGAGGGCGTGAACCAGGCGACCCTGCCCTTCACGGGCGAGGAGCACCCCTTCGAGCTGGCCTTCAACATCGACTACCTCACCGAGCTCCTGGAACGGCTGCCTGGCGAGGAGGTGGTCTACCAGTTCAAGGATGAGGTCGGCCAAGGGGTCTTCATGTCCCCCAGTCTCGAGGACTTCAGCTTCCGCTACGTCCTCATGCCCGTCCGGTTCGCCAACAGCGCCACGGCCTGACCCGCACTCGAACACCGCACCCCACCGAAAACCAACCCAGTGAGAATTGATGTCTGACGAAGTCCTTACCGCACATGTCCACACCCCCCTGGAAACCGACAGCTACACGGCCGACAACATCACGGTGCTGAGGGACCTCGAGGCCGTCCGCAAGCGGCCCGGCATGTACATCGGCGATACCGACGATGGCAGTGGCCTGCACCACATGGTCTACGAGGTGGTGGACAACTCCGTCGACGAGGCCCTGGCTGGCTTCTGCAAGAAGGTGCACGTGATCCTGCACGGGGACGGCTGCTGCACCGTGGAGGACGACGGCCGCGGCATCCCTGTGGACATCCACAAGGAAGAAGGCCGCAGCGCCGCCGAAGTGATCATGACGGTGCTCCATGCCGGCGGGAAGTTCGACAACACCAGCACCGACGGAAAGAACGCCTACAAAGTGTCCGGCGGGCTGCACGGTGTGGGCGTGTCCTGTGTGAACGCGCTCTCCTCGAAACTCTGGCTGACGGTCTGGAAGGAGGGCCAGGAATACGCCATGACCTTCTCTCAGGGCAAGGCGGATGCCCCCCTGAGGCTGGTCGGCCCCACCGCCAAGCGCGGCACGCGGGTAAAGTTCCAGCCGGATCCCGAGGTGTTCAACAACATCCTGGAGTTCAGTTTCGAGACCCTGAGCCAGCGGCTCCGGGAACTGAGCTACCTCAACCAGGGCGTCCACATCTGCATCACCGACGAGCGCACCGGCGACACCCACGATTTCGTGAACGCGGGGGGCATCAGCGCCTTCGTGGAGCACCTGAACCGCAACAAAGTGGTCCTCCACAAGCCCCCGATCCTCATCAAGGACGAGAAGCAGGACACCACGGTGGAGGTGGCCCTCCAGTGGAACGACTCCTATCAGGAGACCCTCTACTGCTTCACCAACAACATCCGCAACCGGGATGGCGGCGCCCACCTGGAGGGCTTTCGGGCCGCCATGACGCGGGTCATCAACACCTACGCCGAGAAGAACAACCTGCTCAAGAGCGCCAAGGTGACCCTGTCGGGGGAAGATGTGCGGGAGGGCCTGACCGCGGTCGTAAGCGCCAAAGTCCCTGATCCCAAATTTTCCAGCCAGACCAAGGACCGCCTCGTCTCCAGCGAAGTGAAGGGCATCGTCCAGACCATCGTCTACGAGCGGCTCTCCAGCTTCTTCGAAGAGAACCCCAGGGAGGCCAAGGCCATCCTGGAAAAGGCCATCGAGGCCGCCAGGGCCCGCGAGGCGGCCCGGAAGGCCCGCGAGCTGACCCGCCGCAAGGGGGCCCTCGATGGGGGCGGCCTGCCCGGCAAGCTGGCGGACTGCCAGGAGAAGGATCCGGCCCTCAGTGAGATCTTCCTGGTGGAGGGTGATTCCGCCGGCGGCAGCGCCAAGCAGGGGCGGCACCGGGCCACCCAGGCCATCCTGCCCCTCAAGGGCAAGGTCCTGAACGTGGAGAAGGCCCGCTTCGACAAGATCCTCAGCCACAACGAACTGCGGGTGCTGATCCAGGCCCTGGGCACGGGCATCGGCAAGGAGGAGTTCAAGGTCGAGAACCTCCGCTACCACAAGGTCGTGCTCATGACCGACGCTGACGTGGACGGCTCCCACATCCGCACCCTGCTGCTCACCTTCTTCTACCGGCAGATGCCCGAACTGGTGGAACGCGGCCACCTCTACATCGCCCAGCCGCCCCTCTACAAGGTGAAGAAGGGCAAGACCGAGAAATACCTCAAGGACGAGCGGGCCCTGGAGGAATTCCTGTTCAACAAGGCCCTGGACGGCTGGAGCCTCACCCTGCCGGACGGCAGCGAGCACAAGGGCGCCCTGCTGGTCCGCGAGATGAAGAAGTGGGGCGAGGTCCAGCAGCTCTACGGCAAGCTCAGCCGCCGCGGCTATGCCCGCCCCCTGGTCGACGCGCTGCTGGTCGCAGGCCTCCTGGACGCGGACCGCTTCGTCGAGCGGGACAGCCTGGAACAGCTGGGTGCCGCCATCGTGAAGCAGAAGCTGGGCACCTGCGAGGTCGAGACGACAGAAGCCGTGGAACTGCCCGCCGAGGGCGAAGATCCCGCCATGACCATCCCCGCCAACCACCGCCTCCGGGTGGTGCGCATGCACCTGAGCCGGCCCATCACCCTCTGGATCGACAGCCAGGTGGCCCACTGGGGGGAATTCCGGCGGCTGGCCGCCCTCCAGGTCGAGCTGGCGGCCTTCAAGGGTGGGGAGCTGCGCCTCCGCCGCCTCAAGGACGTCAAGGAGACCGCCAAAGACAAGGACGAGGAGCCCGAGGAGGGCACCAAGCTCGGGAAGGAACAGGTGTTCAGCGACCCCGAGGCCATGCTGGCCATGGTCATGGAAGAGGGCAAGCGGGGCCTGGGCATCCAGCGCTACAAGGGCCTGGGCGAGATGAATCCGGAGCAGCTGTGGGAGACCACCATGGATCCCGAGCGCCGGACCCTGTTGCAGGTCCGGGTCGATGACGCCGTGGAAGCCGACGAGATCTTCACCATCCTCATGGGCGACGCCGTGGAACCCCGGCGCCGCTTCATCGAGACCAACGCCCTCCTGGCGGAGAACATCGACATCTAAGTCTTGTTATTTCAAGGATGTCGAGCAGCGTTCCACGTAGAACACCGGAAGACACATGAACCAGAACCGAATCGAGCCCCTGGAAATTGAAAAAGAGATGCGGAAGTCCTACCTGGACTACGCCATGAGCGTCATCGTGGGCCGGGCCCTGCCCGATGTCCGCGACGGCCTGAAGCCCGTGCACCGCCGAGTGCTCTTCGCCATGAAGGAGGCCGGCAACGAGTGGAACCGGGCCTACAAGAAGTCGGCCCGCACCGTCGGCGACGTCATGGGCAAGTACCATCCCCACGGCGACTCGGCCATCTACGACACCCTCGTCCGCATGGCACAGCCCTTCTCCATGCGCCACGTGCTGGTGGACGGCCAGGGCAACTTCGGGTCCATCGACGGCGATTCCGCCGCGGCCATGCGCTACACCGAGGCCCGCCTGTCGCGGCTGGCCAACGAGCTGATGGGCGACATCGATCAGGACACCGTGGATTTCGGCCCCAACTATGACGGCAGCATGGAGGAGCCCCTCGTCCTGCCCTCCCGCTTCCCCAACCTCCTGGTGAACGGCTCCCAGGGCATCGCCGTGGGCATGGCCACCAGCATCCCCCCCCACAACCTGCGGGAGTGCTGCCGGGCCCTGGTGGACCTGATCGACCAGCCGGCCCTGGGCCTGGAGGGCCTCATGGCCCACATCAAGGCCCCGGATTTCCCGGGCGGCGGCATCATGCTGGGCACCGAGGGGGTGCTGGACGCCTACCGGACCGGGCGCGGCCGCTGCGTGGTGCGGGCCAAGTCCCACGTGGAACAGATCCGACGGGCGGGCGACCGGGAGCAGCTGGTGTTCACCGAGCTGCCCTACCAGGTGAACAAGTCCACCCTCATCGAGAAGATCGCGGAGCTGGTCCGCGAGAAGAAGATCGACGGCATCAGCGATCTGCGGGACGAAAGTGACCGCGAGGGCATCCGCCTCGTGGTCGAGCTGAAGAAGAACGAGCCCAGCGACATCGTGCTCAACCAGCTGTACCAGCAGACCCAGCTCCAGAACAGCTTCCCCATCACCATGCTCGCCATCGTGAACGGCCAGCCACGCATCTGCACCCTGCGCGAGGTGCTGCAGGAGTTCATCGGCTTCCGCCGCGAAGTGGTGACCCGGCGGACCATGTTCCAGCTGCGGAAGGCCGAGGAGCGCCACCACGTCCTCATGGGCCTCAAGATCGCCCTGGACCACCTGGACGCGGTCATCAAGCTCATCCGGGCCGCCAAGAGCCCCGAGGAGGCCAAGGCGGGCCTCATGGCCGGGGCCTTCGCCACCGCCGCGGCCCTCAAGAAAGACCCCACCCTCTGCCTGTCGGCCGTGCAGGCCCAGGCCATCCTGGACATGCGCCTCCAGCGCCTCACGGGCCTGGAGCGGGAGAAGATCCTCGACGAGCTGGCCGAGCTCGAGAAGGTGATCGCCAGGCTCAAGGCCATCCTCGCGGACGAAGGCCTGCTCCTGAAGGTCATCAAGGAAGAGCTCCAGCAGGTGGCCGAACAGTTCGGCAACGACCGCCGCACAGAGATCGTGGGCTATTCCGGCGAGATCCGCATGGAGGACGTGGTCCCGGACGACCCCATGGTCGTCACCATGTCCAAGGCCGGCTACATCAAGCGCACGGACCTCACGGCCTACCGGCGCCAGCGGCGCGGGGGCCGGGGCAAGGTGGGCATGAAGACCAAGGACGAGGATTTCGTCGAGCAGCTCTTCATGACCAAGGCCCACGACACCCTCATGGCCTTCACGGACAAGGGCATCGTCTACGCGCTGAAGGTCTATGACCTGCCCGAGGCCGCCGCCTCCACCCGGGGGAAGCACATCCGCAACCTGATCTCCCTGAAGGACGGGGAGAACGTCGTCACCCTCATGGCCCTGCGGGACTTCCCGGAAGGGGAGACCCTGGTCTTCGCCACCAGCGACGGCACCGTGAAGAAGTCCAGCCTGGCGGCCTACGCGAACATCCGGGCCAACGGTCTCATCGCCCTCAACATCGAGGACGGGAACACCCTGGTCTCCGTCCGCCGTTCGACCGGGAACCAGCAGATCCTCCTGGCCACGGCCCAGGGCAAGGCCATTCGGTTCTCCGAAGAGGATGTGCGCGCCACGGGTCGAGCCACCACGGGTGTCCGGGGCATGAAGCTGGCCAAGGGCGACCACATCGTGGACATGGAGGTGGCCGACGCGCTGCCGGACCTGCCCGAAGGCGTGATGCCCGACGAGAGCACCGAGGAGCACGGGATGCTGCTCACGGTCTGCGAGAAGGGCTATGGCAAGCGCAGCCTCCTCCAGGACTACCGGCTCCAGGGCCGGGGGGGCACCGGGGTCATCAACATCCGGGCCGGGGTCCGCAACGGCCACGTGGTGGGCTTCAAGCTCGTCAAGCCCGGGGAGGGCTGCCTCCTCATCAGCCAGGAGGGCATGGTCATCCGCTTCCTCATCGACGAGGTTCGCAAGACCGGCCGCAACGCCCAGGGCGTCGGCCTCCTCAAGCTGGCCAGCCTGGAAGACCGGGTCGTGGGCCTCGCCAAGATCGATGCCAGCGCCATGGCCCTGGACGAGGAGGAGGACCTGGGCGACGCGGAAGTGGCGCACCCGGGCCCCGACGAGAGCGGCGAACAGCCGAAATTGGATCTATAGCGGACGCTGTGTTCGACCTGCGCAAAGCGGCGCGGGCTTGCCCGCGCCGCTTTGCGTCAGAGATAGGCTTCCCAGTCGCCCCCCGGGACTTCGATGGCTTCGCGTTCCAGCCTGGGCAGACGTTCCACATGGAACACATAGACCCAGGCCTGGTATCGGTGCCCCCCTTCCAGGTGGACGGGGCGCACTTCCCGGGTGAAGAGGCCCTCTTCCACCCCTTCAAGGGGGTCCAGGTCGGCCAGGGCCGAGGCCAGCTCGGCCTCGTCATCGTAGCCCACGAAGTCGCCGCGCACCCAGCCGGGACCGGGTGGCGGGGTCTCGGGCTCCGCCCCGGGCACCAGGGCGGGGTATCCCGCCGGCAGGTGGAAGAGCCGCCCCGCAACCCAGGCCCCCGTCAGCCCCTCGGGGTGGGTGCGCAGCAGCCAGGCATGGTTGGAGCCCCCCTCCCGGAGCGTCCCGTAGACGAACAACCCGTCGGCATCGGCCATCAGACCCCCTAGACACATACCGCCAAAACGCGAAGCGCTTTGGCGGCGGCCCTATCGATGGAAGGAAACGAATCTATTCGGGGATGGGGAACTGATCCGTGAGGTGGAAGACCTCCTGGCGGACCCGGGCGAAGGTGCTCTCGTCGGCGCGGTGGCGGAGGGTCAGGTCGAAGAACCGGGCGATGTGGTCCATCTCCTCCTCCTTCATGCCGCGGGTCGTGAGGGCGGGGCTGCCCAGGCGGATACCGGAGGGCTTGAGCGGGGGGTTGGGGTCAAAGGGGATGCCGTTCTTGTTGGTGGTCATGCCGGCGCGGTGGAGGCAGGCCTCGGCCTCGTGGCCCAGGAGGCCATGGTCCCGCAGGTCCACCAGGAAGAGGTGGTTGTCCGTGCCACCGCTGACGATGCGCCAGCCCCGCTCCTGGAGGCCCCGGGCCAGCGCATGGGCATTGCGGATGACCTGGCCGCTGTAGGTCTTGAACTCGGGTTGCTGGATTTCATGGAGGGCCACGGCCTTGGCCGCGATCACGTGCATGAGTGGGCCGCCCTGGACCCCGGGGAAGACCGCGCGGTCCAGGTCCTTGGCGTACTGGGCCCGGCAAAGGATCATGCCCCCCCGGGGGCCCCGCAGGGTCTTGTGGGTGGTTGTGGTTACATAATCTGAATACGGCACGGGGCTCGGGTGGTGCCCGGTGGCGACGAGGCCGGCGATGTGGGCCATGTCCACCATGAGCAGGGCACCGACCTCGTCGCAGATTTCCCGGAAGAGGGGGAAGTTCCAGGTGCGGCTGTAGGCGGAGGCGCCCACGACGATCATCTTGGGCCGGTGCTGGAGGGCCAGGGCGCGGACCTCGTCCATGTCGACCCGCTCGTCCTCCTGGCGCACGTGGTAGGGCACGAACTTGTAGAGGATGCCCGAGCTGTTGAGCGGGTGGCCGTGGGTCAGGTGGCCGCCGTGGGCCAGGTCCAGGCCCATGACGGTGTCCCCGGGCTTCAGGGCGGCGAGGTAGACCGCCATGTTGGCCTGGGCGCCGCTGTGGGGCTGGACGTTGGCGTGATCGGCGCCGAAGATCTGCTTGGCGCGGTCGCGGGCCAGGTTCTCGATGATGTCGACCTGGCTGCAGCCGCCGTAGTACCGCTTGCCCGGGTAGCCTTCCGCGTACTTGTTGGTGAAGTGGGAACCCATGCTCTGCATCACGGCCCTGGAGGCGTAGTTCTCCGAGGCGATGAGTTCCAGGTGATGCCGCTGGCGCTGGACTTCCAACTCCAGGGCCTGGAACACAGCCGGATCAGAGGTTCGGATCACTTCATACATGGTGGAGACTCCCGGGTGATGCCCCTATCCTAGCCGCGGAGGGTCGCCGGCATGGCACCCTCTTCGTGAGCGGGATCACAGGTCTAGGCGTGTGCGACACTGGAGGGCCGGAGTTCTTATGCCCTTCCTGCCGCCCCACGACAGTCCTGAACTGGAGCGATTCGAGCACCCCCTGGCCAGCCGTTACGCCAGCAAGGCCATGGTGCGCCTGCTGTCGCCGCTCTACCGCCAGCGCGTCTGGCGGCGGCTCTGGGTCGCCCTGGCCGAAGCCGAGTCTGAGCTGGGTCTTCCCGTAACCGGGGCCCAGCTCGCCGAACTGAGGGCCACCCAGGACGCGGTCGACCTCGACGTCATCGCGAAGCACGAATCTGCCCTGAGGCACGACGTGATGGCGGCCATCCACGCCTGGGGGGAGCAGGCGCCGGGCGCCCGTCCCATCATCCACCTGGGGGCCACCAGCTGTTTCGTCACCGACAACGGCGATCTGCTCATCGTGCAGGAAGCGCTGGCCCTGCTGCGCCGCCGCCTGCAGGATGTCATCGCGGCCCTCTCGGCCTTCGCCGCCCAGTGGCAGGACCAGCCCACGCTCGGGTTCACCCACTTCCAGCCGGCCCAGCCCACCACCGTGGGCAAGCGGGCCACGCTATGGATCCAGGACCTGCTGCTGGACCTGGAGGATCTGGACCACGTCATCGCGACCACCCCTGTGCGGGGCGTGAAGGGCGTGACGGGCACCCAGGCCACCTTCCTGGAGTTGTTCGAGGGGGATGGCGCCAAAGTCGAGGAACTGGAGCGGCGCGTCTGCGAAAAGGTCGGCTTCCCCGCCATCCCCGTGAGCGGCCAGACCGCCACGCGGAAGCTGGAGGATCGCTTCGGCCAGGTGCTGTGCGGCATCGCGGCCAGCGCGAGCAAGTTCGCCTGCGACCTGCGCCTCCTTCAGCACCTGAAGGAGGTGGAAGAACCCTTCGAGACGAAGCAGATCGGCTCCAGCGCCATGCCCTACAAGCGCAACCCCATGCGCTCGGAGCGCATCAACAGCCTCGCCCGCTTCGTCCTGGGCCTCATGCCCAGCAGCTACCAGACCACGGCCACCCAATGGATGGAGCGGACCCTGGACGACTCGGCCCACCGCCGCCTCACCGTCAGCCAGGGCCTGCTGGCGGTGGACGCCATTCTGGTGCTATTCAAGAATGTGGCCTCGGGCCTCGTGGTGAACCCCAGGATGATCGAGGCCCGCCTCCTGAACGAGCTGCCTTTCATGGCCGCGGAGGTGATGCTCATGGAGGGGGTGAAGCGGGGCGGGGATCGACAGGATCTGCACGAGGCCTTCCGGGTCGCATCCCTGGAGGCAGGGCGCCGCATCAAGCAGGAGGGCCGCCCGAACGAGCTGCTGTCGCTGCTGGCGAAGGATCCCGCCTGGGCCATGAACGAGGCGGAACTGGCCGCCCTCCTGGATGCCTCGCGCTTCACGGGCCGGGCCGGGGAGCAGGTCCGGCACTTCCTGGCGGGACCCGTGGCCGCCGCCTTGAAGGATCATGTCCCGGCGGACGAGACAGCGGTCCGGGTCTGACATCGAAAGGGTAGCCATGTTGAAACTAGCCGTCATCGGAGCCCAGACCCTGCTGGGCCGCGAACTCGTGGGCGCCCTGGAGGCTCGGGAGGCCTCCGTGGTGCCGCTCTCCATCGGCGCGCTCACCGTGGAGGAAGAAATCGGCGACCTCGTGGTCTTCGCCCCGAGCAAGCTCCTGCTGGAGGGCCTGGATGCGGTCCTCCTCGCGGACACACCCGATTTCGAGCTGCTGGAAGGATTCCCGGGACGCATCCTCGACCTCCGGCCCGACCCCGAGGCGAGGATCGAAGCCCTGCCCCTCGCCGGGGGCTGGCCCCAGGGCGTCAAGTCCCTGAGGGGCCGGCCGGCCCTGGAGCAGGTGCTGGCCCTGATCCCCTCCCTGCTCGATGGGGTGGGTGAGGCCGGAGGAACCCACCTGCGCTCGGTGGCCTGGATGGGGGACCGGGGCCTGGAGGGCCTCGTGGAGCAGACCCTCTCGGTCCTCAATGGCGAGGATCCGGATTTGACGAAACTGGGCTATCGCCAGGCCTTCGAGGTGGTCCCGGTCACGCCCGCCCTGGGGAAGGGCCGCCTGATGGAGGTCCGGGTGCCGTCCTTCCACGGGGACCTGCTGATCCTCCAGGTCCGGGCCGCCGAAGGGCAGAGTCTGGCCAAGAAGGAGGCGCCCGGGGGTGTGAAGTGGGTGGACACCACCCCCAGCTCCCGGGACGTGGCCGTGAGCGCCGATCTCCTGGCCCATGTCGACCTCAGCGCCGACGGGAAGGCGGCCATGCTGACCCTGGGCTTCGATCCCGTGCTCTGGGGCGTACTGCGTCCCACCATGCGGATCCTCGGACTCATGTAGGTACCGTGGGCAGGAAACTGGACGCACCCCAGAAACGCGGAGACTTCTTCAAGTCCCTGGGCACCCTGCTGGCGGGGTTCGTGGCGAACAGCCTCGAGGAGGCGGTGACGGGCCTTGGGCCCAAGCTGCTGCGCCCCCCGGGCGCCCTCGACGAGTTCGAATTCCTCACGAAGTGCACCCGCTGCGACAAGTGCATGCGGGCCTGTCCCGAGAATGCCATCCTCGTGGCCCCCCCTTCGGCGGGCCTGGCCCTGAAGACGCCCTACCTCGACCCGCGCAGCGTTCCCTGTTTCCTGTGCACCACCCTGCCCTGCATCGCCGCCTGCGAGGATGGGGCCCTGGTCTGGCCCAGGCGCACCTTGGCGGACAAGACGGTCCTCGAGGGTCCCAAGGCTGCCCGCATGGGCACTGCCCGCGTGAAAGAAAGCCGGTGCGTCACCTGGGAGACGGCGGACCGGGAGGCCCGCGCCTGCCGCATCTGCGTGGACCGCTGCCCCTACCCCGGGGAGGCCCTGCGCCTCGCCGAACCCGCCGAGGGAGAGGCGCTCGGGCACCCGGTGGTGGATGCCGAGACCTGCACCGGATGCGGGATCTGCGTGTTTGCCTGTCCGGCCGAGCCAGGGGCGATCGTGGTGGAGCCGAGGCGGGGCTGACACGCCTCAGGCGATGGAGACTCCCTCCAGGCCTGCAACCTCATGGGCGTTGAAGCTGGAGCGCACGAGGGGACCCGCATAGACGGTGGTGAAGCCGAGGGCCTTCGCCTTGGCGCCCAGGACGGCGAACTCCTCCGGGGGCACATAACGCTTCACCGGCAGTTGGTGACGGGTGGGGCGCAGGTACTGGCCCAGGGTGAGGATGTCCACACCCGCGCCCACCAGGGCTTCGAAGGTGGTCATCAGCTCGGCCTCGGTCTCGCCCAGCCCCAGCATGAGTCCGCTCTTGGTGCGGAACCCGGGGCCATAGAGGGCCGTGCCCACGTCCTTGGCCCTGGCGAGGACGCCAAGACTCCGCTCAAACCTGCCGGCGGGCCTTACCTCGGCATAGAGGCTCGGCACGGTCTCGGTGTTGTGGTTGAACACGGCGGGACCTGCGGCCACCACCCGGACCACGGCCTCTGGGTCGCCCAGGAAATCCGGCACCAGCACTTCCACGGCCACGCCCGGGTTGCGATGGCGGATGGCCCTTATGGTGTCGGCGAAGTGGCCCGCCCCGCCGTCCGGCAGGTCGTCCCGGTTCACGCTGGTGAGCACGGCGAAGCGCAGGTTGAGCGCCGCCACCCGCTCGGCGGTTTCCCGGGGCTCATGGGGATCCAGGTCTCCTGGCTTGCCGCTCTGGATGCTGCAGAAGCCACAGGCGCGGGTGCAGACCGCCCCCATGAGCAGGAATGTCGCCGTGCCCTGGGTGAAACAGTGGGTGCGGTTGGGGCACCGGGCCTCCTCGCAGACCGTGTGGAGGTGCGAGTCGCGCAGGTCCCTCTTCATGCCGCTCAGGTCGCCGAGCTTCACCCGCTCCTTGGCGATCCACTCCGGAAGGCGGGGGTGCCCCTCCATCACTTCGCGACCCACGCGCTTCGAGAAACGGGGCATCAGGCCTCCTGAGCTTCCAGTTTCCCCGAAGCCCGGGTGATAAGCCAATCTGACCGGCTCGACCCCGGCTCGGCGGAAGGAGCCCCGGGGAATCGACCGAAAAGGCGCTGGTCGTTCCGAAACGGCTCCTAAGCTGGACCCATGCCTAAGTCGCTTTCCAGGTTGCTGCGCCGGGAGCAGTTCGCCTTCCTGGCCCGGGACCGCTCCGCCTGGGGGGACCACCTGGATCGGGTGCGGGCCTTCCTGGGGGAGGGTCTTCAGTCGGCGGATCCCGGGCGGCCGCTGCTCATCCTGGGCGCGGGGCCGGGCCTGGAGGTGCCCTGGGCCCTGGCGCCCCCGGGCACCACGGCGTGGGATGGCGATCCCTGGAGCCGGGTCTGGACGGCGCTGCGGCACCACCGGTGGCCGGCCTGGGTGTTCGAGGACCTGACGGGCGGGCTGGTGCAGCTGGAGGCGACCTGCCGCCGCGCGGTCGTGGAACCCTGGTCGGGACGTCGCAGGGAACAGGCCATCGCCAAGCAGAGGCTGGCGGGGCTGCTGCCCTCCCTCCAGCCGGATCCGGGACCCCTGCGCGCCTGGATCGAGACACATCGGCCCGGGACCATCCTGGCCGCCAACGTCATGGGCCAGTTCGGCGTGGTGGCAGACACCGTGGTGGAAGCGGCCTTCGGGGGGCCTCCCTGGGATCCGGATCCCGAGCGGGAGGATCCCCTGGCCGAGGCCCTGGCGGGCTGGACGGCCCGCGCCATCGAAGCCTTCCTGCAGGTGTTGTGCGAGAGTGGGGCGGACCTCTGGCTGGTGCATGACCGGGCGGTGGTGTTCGGGGAGGGACCCCTTGCCCTGGGCCCCTGGGAGGATGCCTGGCCGCGTCAGCTGCGGGTCGAGGGGCCGTCCCTGGAAGCCAGCGACGCGCTGGCGGGCCTGGACCCGGTCACGGTCCTGGGAGGGAGGGCCCTGGAACCCGCCAGGAGGGATCGCTGGATCTGGCCCGTGGCACCCGGGCAGAGGCATCTCATCGAGGCCCTCGCGGTTCGGCAGAGGGACTAAATTCCCCGGCAAGCCTCGAGACATGCCCCACGACGGGCCGCAGCGGCCATAATGAAAGCCCTTGGAGCGTGTACGGTATGGCGAGGCTCGGCTCGGCTTTGGCGGTGTGGAAGCTCTCGGGCTTGGTTAATCTGGGGAAGCTGGATGTCGGGGAGCGCGGGCCTTCGACGGGAGCCAAGGGCACTCCGGTGACACGCTGCCCGAGCAGCTTTGCGGCGGTGTCTTCCCCGGGAGGCGCCTGGTTTCCCGAGCCATTCACATCTTCCTGCCCACCCGCTGTAGGCCCAAACCCTTCCAACCTGTGGCCCACAGCCCGCTGAATCCGGAAACCCAGACGATGCCGACATTCCGAAGACTGCTCCTGGGTCGACGCCTGACCACCGAAGAGAGCCACGAGACCAAGATCAGCAATCCCGTCGCCCTGGCGGTCTTCAGCTCCGATGCGCTCTCGTCCGTGGCCTACGGCACGGAAGCCATCATGAACACCATCAGCCAGGCCACGCCCGCCCTGGGGCTCACGGCGGCCATGGCCATGGGGGCCATCTTCTGGTCCTGGTGGGCGGCCCTGGGCATCAGCGCCCTGCTGCTGATCCTGATGGTGAGCTACAAGCAGACCATCCACGCCTACCCCTCCGGCGGCGGCGCCTACCTCGTGGCCAAGGACAACCTGGGCGAGATGGCCGCCCAGACCGCCGGCGCCTCGCTGCTCATCGACTACATCCTGACCGTGGCCGTGTCCGTGTCCTCCGGCGTCACGGCCATCACCTCCGCCTTCCCGGTCATGGAGCCCCACCGCGTGGCCCTGGCCCTCCTCATCATCGCCTTCATCGCCATCATGAACCTCCGGGGCGTGAAAGAGAGTGGGGCGGTCTTCGCCCTGCCCACCTACGGCTTCGTGGTCCTCATCCTGGTCATGGTGAGCATCGGCCTGTTCCGGGCCTTCACGCACACGGATGCCCAGCTCATCGAGCAGGTCCAGGTCCAGACCCTCCACGTGAACAACCTCACGAAACTGGCGGCCATCTGGCTGTTCGCGCGGGCCTACGCCGCAGGCTGCACGGCCCTGACCGGGGTGGAGGCCATCAGCAACGGCGTCACCGCCTTCAAGGCTCCCGTCTCCACCAATGCCGCCAAGACCATGACCACCATGGTCATCCTGCTGGGGACCATGTTCCTGGGGATCACCTACCTGTCCAACCACTACCACATCGCCCACAACGAAGAGATGTCAGAGTCCCTGCTGTCCATGCTGGGGCACAGGATCTACGGAAGCTCCCATCTGGGGCATTTCGTCTACCTGGCCCAGCAGTTCTTCACCACCGCCATTCTCGCCCTCGCCGCCAACACGTCCTACGCGGATTTCCCGCGCCTGGCCGCCCTCCATGCCCGGGATGGCTTCCTGCCCCGGCAGTTCACCAGCCAGGGCGACCGCCTCGTGTTCTCCAACGGCATCATGATCCTCAGCCTGGCCTCGGCCGTGCTGGTGGTGATCTTCAACGCCCACGAGACCCACCTGTTGGATCTCTACGCCCTGGGCGTGTTCATCGGCTTCACCATCAGCCAGACGGGCATGGTGGTGCACTGGCGGAAGGAAGGCGGCAAGCATTGGCAGTTGAAGGCCGTCGTGAACGGCCTGGGCGCCCTCACGACCTTCCTGGTCATGTGCGTGATCATCGCCACCAAGTTCGTCCATGGCGTCTGGGTCGTGGTGCTGCTGGTGCCCCTGCTGGTCACGACCTTCTTCAACATCCACCGGCACTACATCCGCGTGAAGTCGATCCTGGCGGGGAGCCGCGCGGACTTCATCAGCCCCCGCAAGAACCGGGTGGTGGTGCTGGTCTCCGGCATCCATTCGGGCGTCGTGCAGTCCCTCAACTATGCCAAGGTCATTGCCGAGCACGGCGAGGTCGAGGCGCTCACGGTGGACTTCCCCGATGACCAGGGCCGGGACAGTGCCGGGCTGGAAAAGCTGCGCGCCGACTGGCCCAGGTACTGCGAAGGCATTCCCCTGCGTGCCCTGCGGAGCCCCTACCGGAAGATCGTGGAACCCATCGTGGACGAGCTGGACCGCATGCGGCGGGCGGAGCCGGAGTACACCATCACGGTCATCCTCCCGGAATTCGTCACGGGCCACTGGTGGGCCAACCTGCTGCACAACCAGACCGCCTGGCGGATCAAGACCACGCTGCTGATGAAGCCCAAGACCGTGGTGATCTCCATCCCCTACCACCTGGAACCCCTGGTGGAATAGGGCCCGCTTCGGGCTAGCGCATGCGGGAGACGGGCCGGGACAGGAGTTCCTGCCCGCTGAGGAGCTCGGCCAGCGTCTGGTGCCGGGGGCCCAGCACCATGCAAAGGAAGCTCAAGGGGAAGCAGAGGACGGAAATCATGTGGACCAGGGAGAAGGTCATGCGCCGCTCGGGGGTGTTCTCGGGCAGGGTCACGCCGAAACGCCCCATCATCGGGGACTGACCCGTGAGCACCAGGGGTGCCATGAATAGGATCCAGGAAACCGCCACCAGGTAGGGGAAGACCAGGGGCCAGGCGCCCAGGAAGAGCCGGGCGGGGGAGAGGCCCAGCGTCAGGGCCGGCAACAGCAGGGCCAGGGCCTGGGCCAGGGCCAGGAGCAAGGCCTCGGAGACCTCGACCTTGACCAGGGGCCAGAAACTGGCGGCGGGCTCCTGGACACTGAGCGTCGATCGGGAGGCTGCGACGGGCAGGGGCCCCGGTGCGGTGGGCCGCTCCAGTTCCTCCGGGCTGACTTCGACGGCCACGGGGGCCACCCGGCCGAGTGCAGGCGCGGTCAGGGCCCTCGGGGGAGGGTCGAAGGCCGCCTGGGCGAGGGCGGAGGCCTGGAAGAGCATGGGCCGTCCCTGCCTGGGCGGAGCCAGGGCCAGGCCGCACTCCGGGCATTCCGCCGCGAGGGGCGAAAGCCGCGAGTGGCAACTGGGGCAGGTGCGCCGGGTCGGGTCAGTCATCGCTCATCACTATCGGACAAAGGGGGTGGATAGAGAACCACCCCGTCCCGGGTCCGGGCCCTGTGGCGTTCCGGCTGGGGCAAAAGACCCGGTTGCCACGGGTCGCGGCCATGGGACCATCGGTGATTCGGGCCTCGAAGGCCTCTGATTCCCATTCCAGCAGGCCAAGGCGAAAAAGGATCCCGCGATGACCACCGAGACCCCAGGGGCCTTCCATCCCAGCACCCGCCTCTACCGGTTCACGATCCTGCTGTTCATCAGCCTGCTGGTCTTCGGCAGCTACTTCGCCTATGACAGCATCGGGGCCCTGGAGACCACGCTGATGCGCGAGCTGCACCTGGACCGCAGCGCCATCGGCAACCTCTACACCGCCTATTCCGTGGCGGCCATCGCCATCGTCTTCTTCGGGGGCATGCTGTACGACAAGCTCGGCCCCCGCAGGGCCAGCCTCCTATTCAGCAGCCTCATCTTCCTGGGCGCCGTGATGGTGGCCATGGCCAAGAGCAAGTGGATGCTCTTCGGTGGCCGCCTCATCTTCGGGGCGGGCTCCGAGTCCCTCATCGTGGTCCAGAGCGCCATCATCAGCCGCTGGTTCAAGGGCAAGGAGATGGCCATGGCCTTCGGCATCGCCCTCACCATCAGTCGCGTCGGCACCCTCTTCAGCTTCAACACGGAAGAGCTCATCGCCAGCTACTCGGGCAACTTCCGGACAGCCCTCTGGGCCGCGGCCCTCCTGTGCCTGTTCTCGGTGCTCTGCAACCTGGTCTTCAACCTCATGGATCGGCACGGAGAGAAAGTCCTGGCGCTGCCCAGGCCCCAGGCCGGGGACATGATCGTCTTTTCCGACATCAAGAAGTTCACCTCCTCCTTCTGGTTCGTGGTGCTGCTCTGCGTGACGTTCTACAGCGCCATCTTCCCCTTCACCGCCCTGGCCACGGACATGTTCCACGACAAGTGGGGCTTGCCCCTCGTGAGCGCCAGTTCCGGCAGCTTCCTGTCCCAGGTGTTCTTCAACTTCACCCACATGTTCAGCACGGCGCCGGGCATCACCAGCATCGTCATCGCGGCCTCCATGATCTTCGCCCCCTTCGCCGGGGATCTGGTGGACCGCATCGGCCGGCGCGCCTCCCTCATGGTGCTGGGCTCCCTCATCCTGATTCCGGCCCACCTGTTGATGGGCATCACCCACTGGAGCCCCATCCCCATGATGATCATGCTGGGCGCGGCCTTCGTCCTGGTACCGGCGGCCATGTGGCCGTCGGTACCCCTGGTGGTGGACGAGAAGCGGGTGGGCACCGCCTTTGGCCTCATGACGGCCATCCAGAACATGGGTCTCGGTCTCTTCCCCTACCTGAACGGGAAGCTGCGGGACCTCACGGGCAGCTACACCGCCACCCAGGTGATGTTCGCGGGGCTGGGCATTGCCGGGCTCATCTTCGCCTTCCTGCTCCTCCGTTCCGACAAGCGCCTGGGTGGGGTGCTGGAGGCCGGGCACGCGAAGGAATCCTGAGGGGCTACACTGCTCTCGAACGGAGGATGCATGATCCGCTGGCGGAGGGTCCTGGCGAGCCTGGCCTCGGCCTTGCTCTGCCTCCTGAGCCTGCTGCCCCTGTCGGCCTGCGGGCCCGGGCCGGGGGTCCCCGCTCCACCCCCGGCCCAGGCGACTCCCCAGGATCCGATCCCGGCCCAGGCCCGGGAAACCTTGGCCTACATCCGGCAGCACGGCTACGCCCCGCCTGGCTACGTGGGCGGGCGAGTCTTCGGGAACTATGAGGGGCTGCTGCCCCGCTACGACGCGCGCCGACGGCGCCTCGAGTACCGGGAGTGGGATGTCCGCCCCATGGGAGAGAACCACAACCGCGGCGCCGCGCGCCTGGTCACGGGCAGCGATGGCCGGGCCTGGTACTCCGCCGACCACTACCGCAGCTTCGTGGAAGTGAAATGACCGGGCCCCCCCCGATCCGTCCCTTCCGCGGCAGCGCGGAGGACCTGATCGAAGGGGCCCTGGGCGGCCTCCCGGCGCCCATTAGGTGGTTGCGGGGATCCCGCATGCGCACGCAGCGGGGGCTGATGGATGAGTGGGCCGCTGTTGCCCAGTTCCCGCCCTACTTCGGGGGCACCTGGGATGCCCTGCGGGACGCCCTCTCCGACCTGCGGGAAGGTGGGACCTTCCTGGTCCTGGAGGCGGACCAGCTGCTGCAGGAGGCGCCACCCGAGGATGGGGCAACCCTGCTCGCCATCCTGCGGGACGTCCACGGTGACCAGGCCCCCCGTCCCTTCGGCCTGGTATTCCAGGCCGAGGCCGAGCGTTTTGACACGCTCGTCCAGGGCCTCCGGGCCATGGGCCTGGAATAGCGGGCCAGGGCCTTGGCCGGGACCCTTAAAACTGCGCCTTGAAGGCCTCAAAGGCCTGGCGCAGCTGCGCGAGTTCTTCGCGGAGGGAGGTCAGGTCCGATTCCAGCTGATCCAGCCGCCCCGGACGGGCGGGCGTGGCTTCGGACGGCGTGGTGGCCGCCACCAGGGACCCCGAGAGCAGGTGCGCGACACGGGCTTCGCGCGCGCCCGGGGCCCGCGCCAGGCGGACCACCAGGGGCGGTTCGGCCTCCAACAGCACGGCCAGGCAGCCCTCCACCTCAGCCAGGTCAGGGAAGGCGTACATGCGCCGGGTGTTGGTGCGCAGCTCGCCCGGGGTCTGGGGGCCCCGCAGCAGCAGCTCCGCCAGCAGGGCAGCCTCCTGCACCGAGAGGTTCCAGGCGGGCTTGGCGCAGTGGGCGAGCTTCAGCACCCGGCCCGGCCAGGGTTCGGCGAGCTGGCGGGCGATGAGCGTGTCCACAGCCTCCAGGACCTCGGGTTCCGTCACGGACCAGACGGGATCCCGGTTGCTGGACTGGTTGCAGGCGTTCACCAGCGTGTTCATGGAGAGGGGGTAGACGTCCGGGGTGCTCAGCTGCTTTTCCAGCAGGCAGCCCAGGATGCGGCATTCCAGGGGGGCGAGGTCGAAATCGGGCATGGGGGCATTATCCCCCAGGGGATCCTCCGCCGGGCCCGGCCTCGCGGGCCGGAGGCACAAGCCCCCCTTGAACTGTTGACGATCGTCACATCGCCAATCGAGGCTTCAACCCATAGTGGTTCACGTCCAGATGATGCTCTCCACGGCCAGGGCCACACGACTGGTGCCCGAGCCACCGACCCCAGGTTCACAGGAGGAACAACGTCATGACCACCTTTGCCCCCGAGGCCCTGAAGGGCCTCATCGACTCCACGCCCAACGTGGCGGTACTACTCAATCTGCCCGACTACTACGCCCATCGGGCGCTTCCCGACAAGGGGGTGGACAGCGAGGTGGTGTTCGAGGCCCCGCGCACCCAAATGATGGTCCGGACCGCCGTGAAAGGCACCACCATCGGCCACCATTTCCACACGGTCTGTGACGAATATGTAATCGTGGTGGGCGGCCGGGGCGAGATCCTGGTCAACGGTGCGTGGCAACCGGTGAAGGCCGGCGACGTTCACGTCTGCCCCCGGGGGATCGTCCATGACACCCGGGCCCTGGAGGAGGACCTCCAGTACCTGTCCATCTTCACCCCCCATCTCCCCGCTGGCACCGACATCAACTGGCTCTGAGCACATCCTGAGGAGGATCCGACATGACCGCACTGCTTCCCAACATCGACCCGGATGGCCTGCTGGAATTCTCCGTGGTCTACACAGACCGCGCGCTCAACCACATGTCCAAGCGCTTCCAGCAGGTGATGCGGGAGATGAACCGCATCCTCAAGCAGGTCTACCACGCCCAGGGGGCCGTGCTGGTGCCCGGCAGCGGCACCTTCGGCATGGAGGCCGTGGCGCGGCAGTTCGCCACGGGCAAGAAGGCCCTGGTGATCCGGGACGGCTTCTTCAGCTACCGCTGGTCCCAGATCTTCGACATGGGGGGGATCCCCGCCTCCCACACGGTGCTCAAGGCGCGGCGCACCGGCACGGACCGGCAGTCGCCCTGGGTGCCCACGCCCATCGCCGAGGTGGTGGCAGCCATCGCCGCGGAGAAGCCCGACCTGGTGATCGCCCCCCACGTGGAGACCGCCTCCGGCATCATGCTTCCGGACGACTACCTGAAGGCGGTGGCCCAGGCCACCCATGCCGCCGGTGGCCTGTTCGTGCTGGACTGCGTCGCCTCGGGTTGCATGTGGGTGGACATGCAGGCCATCGGCGTGGACGTGATCGTGACGGCCCCCCAGAAGGGCTGGAGCGGCACGCCCTGCTGCGCCATGGTCATGCTGTCCGAAAAGGCCGCGGCGGTGATGGAAGGCACCACCAGCACCAGCTTCGCCTGCGACCTCAAGAAATGGTCCCAGATCATGGATGCCTACCTGAAGGGCGGCCACGCCTACCACGCCACCATGCCCACGGACTCCCTGGCCCGGGTGTGCGCCGTGATGCAGGAAATGGAGGCCTATGGCTTCGAAAAGCTGAGGTCCGAGCAGGCGGAACTGGGCGCCAAGGCCCGCGCCCTGCTGGAGAGTTGCGGGTTGCCCAGCGTGGCCGCCGCGGGCTTCAAGGCCCCCGGCGTGGTGGTGAGCTACACCACGGACCCCGACGTCCAGTCCGGCAAGAAGTTCCTGGCCGCGGGGCTGCAGGTCGCCGCGGGCGTGCCCCTGCAGTGTGACGAGCCTGCGGATTTCATGACCTTCCGGATCGGCCTCTTCGGGCTGGACAAGCTGCACCAGGTGGACCGCACCGTGGCCCACCTGGCCACCGCCCTCTCGGAGGTTGGCCTTCGGGAGACGGCCAGCGCACGCTGAGGACAGGTACCCTGCTGCAGAAGCGCCCGGCGGAGGCCGGGCGCTGTCTTTGTGGATTCACCGGGAGGCCAGGCCCTACTTGCCGATGACTCCGGACAGGGGACTGCTGGCACTGGCGTAGAGCCGCTTGGGCATGCGGCCGCTTTCAAAGGCGAGTCGGCCTGCCTGCACGGCCAGGTCCATGGCCTGGGCCATCCGGGTGGGCTCGCCGGCCTCAGCCACGGCGGTATTCAGGAGCACGCCGTCGGCGCCCAGCTCCATGGCCAGGGCGGCGTCCGAGGCGGTTCCCACGCCCGCGTCCACGATCATGGGCAGCTGGAAGGCCTCGACCACCTCCTTGATGAGCAGCAGGGTCATGGGGTTCTGCACGCCCAGCCCCGAGCCGATGGCGCTGCCCAGGGGCATGACGGCCGCGCAGCCCACGTCGCAGAGCTTCTTGGCGAGGATGGGATCGGCGTTCACGTAGGGCAGCACGATGAAACCCTCCTTCACGAGGATTTTCGCGGCCTCCAGGGTCTCCTCGTTGTCGGGGTAGAGGCTCTTGGCGTCCCCGATGACCTCGAGCTTCACCCAGTCCGTGTGCAGGGCCTCCCGGGCCAGCCGGGCCACGCGCAGGGCGTCCTCCCGGGTGTAGCAGCCGGCGGTGTTGGGCAGCAGGGCGATGTCCTTGGGAATCCAGTTCAGGATGTTGTCCTCACCCTTGGCATCCAGGTCGAAGCGCCGCACGGCCAGAGTAACCATGTCCACGCGTGCGGCCCGGTAGCAGGCCTGCATGGTGGCGAAGTCCTTGTACTTCCCCGTTCCGAGGACGAGGCGGTTGTGGAAGGTCTTGCCGGCGATGACGAGGGACATGGGCGCTCCGGACTCTAAGTGTAGCCCTGCCTGGGAGGACCAGACTCGGGGGAGTCCCCCGGTCCCGGGGCTCGTCCGCCAGCGTGGCCCGCCCTGGCCCGACGGAGTTGCGCCCGGAGCCCCATCGTGGGAAGGTGGTAGTTCCGATGGAGGAGCGGTTCCCATCAGTACCGACGGCGAGGGTGATGAACCCGATGACCCGGCGGGAAAGGGGAGGATCGCCGAAGGGATCGCGGATCATCAACGCGCCCCCTGGACGTCGAGGCGAAAGCCCGGCGGCTGTCGTGCCGGTCACCCGGTGCGGAGGGCCTGAGGCGCGGCGGCGGAATGCTATCCACCGCGTTCCTGAAGGCACCGTCGGCCCGCCGAGGTATCCATGAACGCCGCCCCCGCAGATCTTCGACGCTGGCTCACCGCCCGCCTGATGGCCCTCTGCGCCGCGGAAACCACCTCGGGCCGGGAGGATGTCGGCCTGCCCGTGCTGCGGGAGCTGCTCCGGGAGCTCGGCGCGACGCTGGTGGAGCAGGCCGTGGCAGACGGCCGCACCAACCTGTTGGCCCTGTGGGGCAGGCCGCGGGTGCTCTTTTCCACCCACCTCGACACGGTGCCCCCCTATTTTCTGCCCCGCATCGAAGGGGAGGCCCTGATTGGCCGGGGGGCCTGCGATGCCAAGGGGCAGATCGTGGCGCAGCTGGCGGCCGTCAAGACCCTGCTGGACGAAGGCCGAGAGGGGCTGGCCTGGCTGGGCGTCGTGGGGGAGGAAACGGACAGCGCCGGGGCCTCGGCGGCGCTGGGTCTGGCGGACCACCTCCAGGAACTGAAGGTCCTGATCAATGGCGAACCTACGGAACTGAAGCTGGCCACCGGCCAGCGCGGGGTGCAGCACCTGCGCCTCGCCTGCGAGGGCCGGGCCGCCCACAGCGGCAGCCCCGGGCTCGGGCATAACGCCACCTGGCCCCTGCTGGACTGGCTGCAGCGCCTCCGCGAGCAGCCGCGGCCCGTGGATGGGCTGCTGGGACCGGAATTATGGAACCTGGGCCTGCTCCAGGCGGGGGAGGCCCTGAATTCGGTTCCCGCGAAGGCCGAGGCCCACCTGATGGCCCGCACCGTTCCCGGCAGCACCCTCCTGGAGGAGGTCCGGCGCCTGGCGCCCCCCGAAGGCTCCGTGGACCTCCGCCTGGACGAGCCCGCGGACCTGTATCCCCCCGTGCCGGGCTTCGACCTCTCCCCCATGCCCTTCGGCTCTGACGCCCCCACCCTGCGGGCCCTGGTGCGGGACCGCACCGTGGTCCTGGCGGGACCCGGCAGCATCACCGTCGCGCACACCCTCGACGAACGCCTCACCTTGACCGACCTCGAGGCCGGCGTGGATCTCAACCGCCGCCTGGCCCTGCATTTCCTGGGAGACTGAACCATGACCACCAAGATCCCCGTCACCGTTCTCGGCGCCACCGGCGTCGTCGGCCAGCGCTTCGTGCGCCGCCTGGCCAACCATCCCCTGTTCCGCGTCGAGCACATCGCTGCCAGCGAACGCAGCGCCGGCAAGCGCTATCGCGACGCCTGCGCCTGGCGCCTCGACGGCGAGCCCTATGGCGGCCTGGGGGACCAGATCATGGCCGAGGGCACACCTGAGTTCGCGCTGTCCCCGGTGGTGTTCAGCGCCCTGGACACGGAGCCGGCGAGGGAGCTCGAACCCGCCTTTGCCCGGGCCGGGGCCATGGTGTTCTCCAATGCCGGCGCCTTCCGCATGTCCCCGGAGGTGCCCCTGCTGGTGCCCGAGGTGAACGCCGCCCACCTGGGACTGCTCGACGTCCAGCGCCACCACCATGGCTGGAGCGGCGGCATCGTCACCAACGCCAACTGCACGGCCACGGTGCTGGTGATGGCCCTGGCCCCCCTGCACGAGGCCTTCGGCGTGGAGGCCGTGCTCATGACCTCCATGCAGGCCATCAGTGGCGCGGGCTACCCGGGGGTGGCCAGCCTGGACATCCTGGGCAACGTGATCCCCTTCATCCGCAACGAGGAGCCCAAGGTCGAGGAGGAGACGCCCAAGATGCTGGGCCGCTTCACCGGGAAGGCCGTGGAGCTGGCCTCCATGACCGTCAGCGCCCTCTGCCACCGGGTGCCCGTCATCGAGGGCCACACCGAGGCCGTGAGCGTGCGGCTGAAGGGCAACCCAAGCCTCGACGCCGTGCGCCAGGCCTTCCTGGACTGGAGGCCCGAACCCCAGCGCCTCGGGCTGTTCTCGGCCCCCGCCATTCCCGTCCATGTCCACACCCTGGAGGACCGCCCACAGGTGCGCCGGGACGTGGAACGGGACGAGGGCATGAGCGTCCACGTGGGCCGCATCCGCGTCTGCCCGATCCTCGGCGTGAAATTCGCGCTCCTCGGCCACAACACTGAGCGAGGGGCGGCCGGCGGCAGCATCCTTAACGCCGAACTGGCCCATGCGAAGGGGTACCTCCGATGAGCGGTCCAACAACCCGCCCCTCGCACGCGTTCTCTGGCAGCCCGCGATCGGACACGCCATCCAGGCGTGTCCTCCTGCTCCCCGCTGCGCGGGATCGCAGAGCGGGGCCCCCCCGAGCGAGGGCGGCCGGCGGCAGCATCCTTAACGCTGAACTGGCCCATGCGAAGGGGTACCTCCGATGAGCGGTCCAACAACCCGCCCCTCGCACGCGTTCTCTGGCAGCCCGCGATCGGACACGCCATCCAGCCGTGTCCTCCTGCTCCCCGCTGCGCGGGATCGCAGAGCGGGGCCCCCCCGAACGAGGGCGGCCGGCGGCAGCATCCTCAACGCCGAGCTGGCCCACGCGAAGGGGTACCTCCGATGATCGTCCTCAAGTTCGGTGGCAGCAGTGTGGCCGACGCGGCCTGCATGCGGCAGGTGGCTGGCCTGGTGAGGGCCGCCCTTCCCAAGGCGCCCCTGGTGGTGCTGTCGGCCATGGGCAAGACCACCAATGGCCTCTTCGACGCGGCGAAGGCGGCCGAGTCCGGGGACCTGGCCCTGGCCATGGAGCGGCAGCGGAGCCTCATGGCCTCGCACCGCAAGGCGGCCACGGAGCTGTTCGAAGGGAGCGTGCCCGAGACCCTGGACGTGGCGCTGACGGACCTCTTCGGCGAGCTGGAACTCCTGCTGCGCGGTGTGGCCCTGCTTCGCGAGCTGAGCCCCCGCAGCATGGACGCCATCGCTTCGCTCGGGGAGCGACTCTCGACCCGCATCTTCGCCGCCTTCGCAGGGGGTGCCTGGGTGGACGCCCGCCGCATCCTCCGCACGGATCAGGTGTTCGGCGAGGCGGCCCCCCAGCCGGCGGCGATCCGGTCCCTGGCCGCGGAACACATGGGGCCCCTGCTTGGTGCGGGGCGAGTCGTGGTCACCCAGGGCTACATCGGCGCCACGGAGGACGGGCTCACCACCACCCTCGGCCGGGGCGGCAGCGACTATTCCGCGGCCCTGTTCGGCGCGGCCCTGGGCGCCGAGGAGGTGCAGATCTGGACCGACGTGGAGGGCGTCCTCACCTGCGACCCGCGCATCGTGCCCGAGGCCCTTCCCATCTCGGAGCTCAGTTTCGCCGAGGCCGCCGAACTGGCCGCCTTCGGCGCCAAGGTCCTGCACCCCGCCACCATCCAGCCGGCGGTGGAGGCCGGCATCCCGGTCACCGTTCGCCACACCCAGAAGCCGGAGGGGCGCTTCACCACCATCTCCGCCGAGGTCCACACCGGGCGCCCCATCACGGCCCTGGCCAGCCGGGGCCCGGTGACGGTCCTCACGGTGGGGAGCACGCGCATGCTGGCCCAGAGCGGCTTCCTGGCCCGGCTCTTCGAGGTGTTCGGGCGCCGGGGCGTGAGCGTGGACCTGGTGGCCACCGCCGAGGTGAGCGTGTCCCTCACGGTGGAGGCGGACGTGCCGCTGAAGCCCCTCCTTGAAGAGCTTTCGGCCTTCGCGAAGGTCGAAATCCACGAGGGCCGTGCCATCATCGCTGCCGTGGGCGAGCGCCTGAAGTCCACCCCGGGGCTCGGTTCGAAGCTGCTCACGGCCCTGGGCGACATCAACGTGGAGATGATCAGCATGGGAGGCAACGAGATCAACCTGAGCCTCGTGGTGAAGGTGGAAAGCACCCATGAGGCCCTGCGGCGCCTGCACCGGGTGCTGGTGGGAGGGATGCAATGACCGCCCTGAGCCTCGGCATCTTCGGCAGGGGGCGCCTGGGATCGGCGATTGCGGCCGAGGCCGGGGGGGCCCTGTCCTGGCAGGTGGACCTGGGCGAGTCGCCCTCGGGGCCCGTGGACGTGGTCATCGACGCCAGCGTGGCCGGCGCCGTGCCGGAGCATCTGGCCTGGGCCCTGGAGGCGGGAACGGACCTCGTCATCGGGGCGACGGGCTGGGCCATGCCGGACCTGGAGGCCCGGGTGGCGGGCCGCATCGGCGTCCTGGTCTCCACGAATTTCTCCCTCACCGTGGCCCTGATGGCCCGGATGGCCACGGTCCTAGGTCGCTTCGCGGCCCTGGATCCCGCCCGGGATCCGTACCTGCTGGAGCACCACCACCGGCTGAAGGCCGACGCCCCCTCCGGCACGGCCAAGACCCTGGCCGCCGCCCTGATGGCCGGGTGCCCGCGCAAGACGGAGTGGACCCTTGCGACCCCGGCCCCCCAGCCCATCGGCCCCCACCAGTTGAGCGTGGGGGTCCTGCGGGCCGGGGCCGAATTCGGCACGCACACCGTGGGCCTGGACGCCCCGGCCGAGGTGCTGGAGCTCACCCACCGGGCCCGGTCCCGGGCGCCCTTCGCCCAGGGGGCCCTGCAGGCCGCCCGCTGGCTGCACGGCCGCAAGGGAGTCTTCACCATGGAGCACTTGGCCACCGACTTGCTTGACCCGCTGTTCACCTTTGGAGGGGAGCCATGAAACTCGATCTGTCTGGTCTCGCGGTCGCGCTGGCCACGCCCTTCACGCCCTCGGGCGAGGTGGACCTGGCCGCCTTCAGGAAGCTGGTCCGCCACGTGGTGGCCGGGGGCGTGGACACCCTGGTTCCGCTCGGAACCACGGGTGAAGCCTCCACCCTGCTCGAGGCGGAGCGGGACGCGGTCATTGCCGCCTGCCTCGAGGAGAGCGCCGGCCACCCTGTATTCGTTGGCACCGGCCACAACGCCACCCGCCAGACGGCGGCCCTGACCAAGCGGGCCCAGGCGCTGGGGGCGACCGGTGCCCTGGTGGTGACGCCCTACTACAACAAGCCCAACCCCGACGGCCTCGTGGCCCACTATGCGGCCATCGCCGAGGCGGCCCCGGGCCTGCCGCTCATCGCCTACAACGTGCCCGGCCGCACGGGACTGAACGTGACGCCCGCGGTGCTGGCCCGGCTCTGGGATAACCCGCAGGTGGTGGCGGTGAAGGAGAGCAGCGGCAGCCTGCCGCAGATCGCCGAAGTGGCCCGGACCCTGCCGAAGGGCAAGACGCTGCTCTGCGGTGATGACAACCTGGCCCTGGCGGCCATTGCCGTGGGGGCCTCGGGCCTCGTGTCCGTGCTGGGCAACGTCCTGCCCCGGGAGACGGACGCCATGGTTTCCGCGGCCCTCCGGGGCGACCGGGCCGAGGCCATCCGCCTCCACCAGCAGCTGCTGCCCCTCATGGACGCGCTGTTCCTGGAGAGCAACCCGGTTCCCCTGAAGGCGGCCCTCAAGCTGCTGGGGCTGGGCGAGGACATCGTGCGCCTGCCCCTCTCACCCGCATCAGCGGCCACCCGCACCCGGCTGGCCGAGGCCCTCTGTCTGTCCACGGACGGCACCCTTCCAGGAGTGAAGTAATGGTGGTTGACCTCGATTCCATCCGAGCCTTCTTCGACCGATCCCCGGAGGTCCTGGCGGCCGATCCCGAGGCCCCGGCCATGCACCAGGTGCTCCTGGTGGCCCTGGAAACCGGGACCATCCGTGCCGCGACGCGCCAGGAGGATGGGACCTGGCAGGCCAACACCTGGGTGAAGCAGGCCATCCTCTGCGGGTTCCGGCGCACCAACCTGGTGGAGATGGCCGGCCCCGGCTTTCCCATGTTCGACAAGACCGCCTACCCGCCGCGCCACTTCGGGCTGGAGGATGCGGTGCGGCTGGTGCCCGGCGGTTCAGCCGTGCGCCGCGGGGCCCACATCGCCCACAGCGTGGTGCTCATGCCCCCGGCCTACGTGAACGTGGGCGCCTTCGTGGACGAGGGCACCATGGTGGACAGCCACGCCCTGGTGGGCAGCTGCGCCCAGATCGGCAAGCGGGTGCACCTCTCCGCCGCGGCCCAGATCGGCGGCGTGCTGGAGCCTGCGGGCGCCCGGCCCGTGGTCGTCGAGGACGACGCCTTCGTGGGCGGCCTCGTGGGCCTGTTCGAGGGCATCGTGGTTCGCAGGCGGGCGGTGCTGGCTTCGGGTGTGGTCATCACCGGCAGCAGCATCATCTACGACCTGGTGAATGGCCGCGAGCTGCGCCGGGAAGTGCCCGAGGGTGCCGTGGTGGTGCCGGGCTCCCGCCCGGCCTCCGGGGACTTCGCCAGGGCCCACGGACTTCAGCTGGCGGCGCCCTGCATCGTGAAGTACCGCGACGACAAGACCGATGCGGCCACGGCGCTCGAACAGGCCCTCCGCTAGTGCATCACCTGCGGGAAGAACAAAATGCTTACCACCAAGACACCAAGGCACCAAGACAAGCCACAGAGAATTCCTTTTGCAGTTCTTGGTGTCTTGGTGTCTTGGTGGTGATCAGTTGCAGTTGAAGCTGCGCGAATAGGAATGATCGTGAAGCCTGCCTCTCGCTTGTCCATGTTGAAGCCCTCGCCCATCCGAGCCATCACCGACGGCACGCCGGCCGGGGCCATCCCGCTCGGTCTGGGGGAGCCCACCTGGGATCTGCCCGAGGCGGGGCGCCGGGCCCTGCTGCGCGAAGCCGGCCCCTGCGGCTACGTGCCCCATGCGGGGCTCACGGAGTTGCGCCGGGCCGTGGGGGCCTTCCACGGGGCCCACCTGGACGAGGTGCTCATCACCACCGGTTCCCAAGGGGCCCTCTATGCCCTGTTCCAGGCCTGGGTGAACCCGGGCACCAGGGTGCTGGTGCCCGACCCGGGCTTTGTGGCCTATCCGGCCCTGGCCCTCATGGCCGGGGCGGAACCTGTGCCCTACCGGCTGTCGCCGGACCGCTTCCGCCTCGACGCCGAGGCCCTGCTGAAGGTGCTGGAGGCCACACCGGATGTGTCGGCGGTGATCCTCAACCTGCCCTCCAATCCCACCGGAGGCGGGGGCGACCTGGAGTCGCTGCGCCGCGTGGCGGAGGCCTGCACGGCCCGGGGCGTGCTGCTCATCTCCGACGAGGTCTACCGCGACCTGCACTTCGGCCTGCGGGCCCCCAGCCTGCGGGACGTCACGGATCGCGGCGTGGTGACCAGCTCCGTGAGCAAGGGCTGGGGCGCGCCGGGCCTGCGGGTGGGCTGGGCCGTGGGCGACCCCGCCTGGCTGGTGCCCGCCCGGACGGTGCATGGCTACGCCGTCACCGGCACCGCCACGCCCGCCCAGTGGGCGGCCCTGGCCCTCATTGAACACTCCGACACCGTGCTGGCCGAGGCTCGCGCCGCCGTGCAGCTGCGCTGGGAAGCCCTGGCCGCGGCCCTGCGCGAGGAGCTGGGCCAGGTGGTGACGCCGCCGGATGGCACCTTCTACCACTTCATGCCCCTGCCGCCCTCGGCCCATGCCGATCCCCTGGCCTTCTGCCTGAGGCTGCGGGACGAGGCCAAGGTGGTGCTCATCCCCGGCCTCGCCTTCGGCGAAGGGGGCCGCGGCCACGTCCGCCTCAGCTTTGCCGCCACCCCGGAACAACTGCGGGAAGGCGTGCGGCGGCTGGCGCCCTACTGGAACCTGCGATGACCGACCTCTTCGCCTTCGACGACGGAACTTGCCAACAACTGGCGGATACCCACGGCACGCCCTGCTTCGCCTACTCGGGGACGGTGGCGGAGGCGCAGTTCACGGCCCTCCGTGCGGCGCTGCCTTCCCGGGTGCGCCTCGCCTACGCCGTGAAGGCCAACCCTCATCCGGCCCTGCTGGCGCGATTCGCCTCCCTGGGGGCCAGCTTCGACTGTGCGTCCATCGGGGAGCTGGGGCGGGTGGAGGCGCTGAGGCTGCCCCTGGGCAGGACCTTCTTCGCCGGCCCAGGCAAGCGCGAGGAGGAACTCCGCAAGGCCCTGGCCATGGGCGTGCGCGTGCAGGCCGAGGGCTTCGAGGATCTGGCGCGCATCGACGCCCTGGTGGACCGGGAGACGGCCGTGAACCTCCGGGTGCACCCGGCCTTCGACATCGACGAAGGCAACCGCATCATCGGCGGCAGCGGCCCCTCGGCCTTCGGCGTGGACGAGGAGGAGGTGCCGGCCCTGCTCCAGCGAGCGGCGGGCCTGCGCCATGTCCGCATCCGGGGGCTGCATGTCTTCGCCGCCAGCAACCAGCGGGACGCGTCCAAGCTGCTGGCCATCCACGGCGCCGTGCTGGACCTGGCCAAGCGCCTGCACCAGCAGCACGGCCTGGCCTTCGAGCAGATCGACCTGGGGGGCGGCCTGGGCATCCCCTATGCCAGCGGACAGGCCCCTCTGGACGTGGGGGCCCTCGGCCAGGGGCTGTCGAGCCTCCTGGCGGCCCATCCCTGGTTCACCGGCGAGCTGATCCTGGAGCCCGGCCGCTTCCTGGCGGGACCCACCGGGGTCTACCTGGCCCGGGTGGTGCGCCTCAAGGCAAGCCGGGGCACCCGCTTCGCCATCCTGGAGGGGGGCATCAACCACCTCATCCGCCCCCTGCTCACGGGTGAGCCCTTTCCTGTGAAGGCCGTGGGCAGGGGCGAAGGCGCCCTCCCCACGACCCTGGCGGGTCCGCTCTGCACCAGCCTCGACCGCCTGGGCGAGGTGCTCCTGCCGGAACTGGCCGCCGGGGACCTGCTGGCCTTCGGCAGCACCGGCGCCTACGGCCTGAACGAAGGCATGACCCACTTCCTGAGCCACCCCGTGCCGCCGGAGATCTGGGTCGGGGACCCGCTCAGCTAAGCAGGGGGATCCAGGCTTCCTGCTCTTTCCTGGGCATGGACCTGACCAGCTCGAGGAGCTTGAGGCGGGCCTGCCAGGTCTTGTCGCCGGGGAACAGCGCCCGGCCCCGGAGCAGGTCCTCCCGGGCCTCGTCCCACTTGGCCTGGCTGGCATGATCGAAACAGAGGGTGAGCTGCAGCCGGCCCGCCCGCCCCCGAAGGTCCGCATTGTCGGGCTGGGCCCTGAGGAGGGCGTCGATCACCTTGAGGGCCGTCTCGAGGTCGCCGTTCTGGAGGTGTTTCTGGTACTCGGGCAGGCTGGCCCCGGAGACCCCGCCCGCGAGGCCGGCCCGGGCCTTTTCCAGCAGCTGGGCGCCTGCCGAGTCGCCGGGAACCAGGCCGAGGAGGGCCTCGGCCCGGAAGTAGGCGCGAAGGGGATCCGTGGACAGGGTGGCCTCTGCTTCCTGGCGGATGGCTTCGGGAGACTCGGCGAGGTCCGGGGCCTGGGCCTGCTGGGCCACGGGAGCCAGGGCGGCGGCCCTGGCGGCGCGAACCTCATCCTTCAGGTCCTGGTCCCGGCGGTAGCTGTGCATGACGGCAAGCCCCAGGACGACCACCAGGAAACCGCCGCCGGCGAGGGCGAGGAGTCGGCGGTTCTTGAGCCAGGGCCAGCGTTCCACCGCGTCGCGGAAGCGGTCCGGCAGGGACAGCCCCTGCCGCCTGGCCTGGGCGGCCTCAAGCAGGGCGGCGGGCGGTTCGATCCCCTGGGCTTCAGGGGAGACGGCGAAGGACTCCACATCGGCCATGCTGATGCGACCCTGGGCATCCAGCACCAGCACCGGGGCCTGGGCGGGTCGCGGGTCCGCCGGCGGCGCGGGGCGACCCTCATGCCTCCGGCAGCGGTCCAGCCCCTGCAGCGCACTGGCGTTGCCGGGATCCAGGCTCAGGGCCTGCTGAAAGGTGAAGGCCGCCTCTTCGTGGCGCTGGAGGGCCAGCAGGTGCTCGGCCTGTCTGAGCTTCAGTTCCAGGGCCTCCGGCTCGGGGGCGGCGGACCGGGTCGCCGCGGGGGCGGCCGGGGCAGGGGGGCTCGACTCGAGCTCCGACCGGGCCTGGCGCAGATAGCCTTCGATTTCCTGCCGCTGGGGTTCCAGGACGAGGACCCGCTCCCATTTCGAGATGGCCTCTTCCACCAGTCCCATGTCGTAGAGCTGGACGGCTTCCCGCAGGAGCTTCTCGATGTCCTCGTCACCGGGGGGAGGCGGCTCCACCCGCAGGGGTGCCGGGGCGGCCAGGGCCTGGAGGAGGGGCAGGCCCAGCTCCTGGCGGGCACCGTTGATGTAGCCCCGGACAAGGGCATGGTGGGGATCCAGCGCCAGGACTTGCTGCCACTTCTGAAGGGCATCCTCGGTCTGCCCCATGTCGTAGAGGGTGCAACCTTCGGCCAGCAGACGCTCGGGGTTGAAGGTGAGGGCCCCGGTGGCGATCGCCGAGGGGTCGATGGGCAGGGGCGCCTCGGGTGCGGTGGAACGGGGATCGAGGACCGGGGGCACCGCGGGCTCGGGTTCGGTGGCGCCGGCCAGCAGGTGCTTGGGGTCGAAGGCGAGGCTGCCCGTGATGACTTCCGCGGGATCCATGGGCAGGGGTGCCTCGGGTGCGGTGGAACGGGGATCGAGGACCGGCGGCACCGGCGCCTCGGGTTCCAGGGAGGCTTCAGGTGTTGGCGCGGGGGATTCCAGCACCGGTGGTTCCGGGGCCGCGGCCGGGGTCGCCTCGGAGGGTTCGGGATCAAGGACGGGGGGAGCCTGGGGTTCAGGTGCCGACGCCGCGGGGGGCTGTGGCGCCGGAACCACCATGGGCGCCTCGGCGGCGGCAATCTGCGCATCGCGGAGGGCCTGGAGGCGCTGCTTGACGGCCATCAGGCCGGACCGGGCCTGCGCGTGGGAGGAATCCTGCCTGAGGATGGCCTGCCAGATCTGCCCCGCCTGGACGATCTCCCCCTGGGCGAAGAGTTCGTCGGCCTGGCGGAGGTAGGGTAGGTAGGGATCGGCGCTCATCATCGATTCTCAGTGCAGCGGGAATTCGTCCGTATTGCGCACCAGGAGCATGAAGGTGCTGTTTCCGCAGGTGAATTCCTGCTGGCTGAAGATCTGCACCGGGCCCGTGATGCGCTCATCGTCCACCAGGGTTCCATTGGTGGACTGCTGGTCGTTGATCCACACGGTCCCGTCCCGGTGGATCTCGACCAGCGCGTGGCGGCGGGAGGTTTCCGGATCCCGGGTGACCACGTCGCCCTCTTCGCGCCCGATGATCGTCTGGGGACGCTCCAGCACCTGCACCATGGAGGCCTGGGGCCCGGACAGGAAGGCCAGGCTGAAGATGAGCCCGGGCGGCATCCCCGGGACATGGAGGCCGGCGGCCGCCAGCATGGCTTCGCGATCGCGCTTGGCGGTGGTGCGCGCAGCGGCGGCCGAAGGGGGAAGCGTGGGCCCGCCCTCGGGGAGGGGCGCGCCGCCCCCGGGCGGCCTGGGGGCCTCCGTGGGCAGGCCGGGGTTCAGAACCTCGAACACGTGGCTGCATTTCGGACACTTGAAACGCTTGCTGGGGACGGCGCCGAATCGGCTGTCGTCGTACTGGAAGCGGGCCTGGCAGGCCAGGCAGATCACGATCATCGAGCCCTCGAGTAGCAGTTGAAGTGTACCTACTTCTTGCGTGTGGCGAAGAAGCTGAATTCGTTCCGCAGGGGAATGCCCTCCGGCAGCCTGAAGCCCGTGACGCTGGAAGGCAGGGGCTGGTTGATCCTGAGGGGGCCCAGTTCCAGAAACCAGGAATCCCCGCTGCGCTCGATCCACTGGACCTGCCTGGGCAGCCAGGTCTCCTTGTCGACCCACAGGTTCAGGGCCTGCATCCGCTTGCGGAGGGAGAGGGTGCGCGGCGAGAGGGCCAGGAACCACGTGTTGGGAACGTCCTTGGCCTCGCCCAGGGTGATCTGGAAGTAATCCGAGAGGTAGCTCAGCTTCTGGCCCAGGCCCAGGAACTTGCGGTCGGAATTCTTGATGAAGCCGATCTTCATGAGTTCCCCTTCGTGCGCCTCGGGACTGTACGAGATGAGGGCCTTGGGGGTGAGGTGCAGGATCAGATCCTCCGGGGGCTGGAAGGCGAAGTGGGCGAAGTCGGAGCCCTGGAGATACATGGTGCCCCGCGTGACCGAGGGGGTCTTCAGCAGGGCCCGCCGGAGGGTCAGCGTGAAGGAGCACTGGAGGGTCCGGGCCTGGGCCTGGGCCGAGTCGAACCGCTCCACCACTTCCCGCAGGGGGGGCAGGGACTGGCCCCCGAGGGGGAAGGCCAGCAGAAGAAGGGCGAGCGAGGATCGGAACATGGGGACCTTAGCCGGGGCTGACGGAAAGCGCGAGAGGCTCGCGCTGGTGGGCCACGTGGAGTTCCACAGCCGAGCCCCGGAGAACCTCCTCCGCGGCGAACCGGGCCAGATCGGGATGGTTGTTGGATTCGCTGAGGTGCGCCAGCACCACCTGCCGCAGGCGCGGAGCGGAGGCCCGGGCCAGCAGGTCGGCCATGGCGGCGTTGCTGAGGTGACCCACCCGGCTCAGGATGCGGGCCTTGAGCTGGGGGGGGTAGTCCCCCTCACGCAGCATGTCCACGTCGTGGTTGGCCTCCAGCACCAGGAGATCCAGGTCCCGCAGGTGGTCGGCCACCAGGGCGGTGGCCTGGCCTAGGTCCGTGACCACGGCACAGGTGCAAGGCCCAGCCTCGACGCGGAAGGCGACGGGATCCGCGGCGTCATGGGGGAGGGCGAAGGGCAGCACGCGCCAGCCCGCCCAGTCCAGGGGGTGTCCCGCTTCCAGTTCGATCCAGCGCTCCGGTGGGATCAGGACATCCTGGGCCTTCTCGGCGGCCCGCCGGGTCTCGCGGGTGGCGAGGATGGCCCAGTGCGTGCGGCGCAGGATGACGCCCAGGGCGCCGATGTGATCGGAGTGCTCATGGGTCAGGGCGAGCGCCTCCACCTCCCCGCTGCCAAGGCTCAGGGCGTCGAGGCGCTGGCGGATCTGGCGGAGGGAGATGCCGGCGTCGATGAGGAGGGTCCGTTCACCATCCGACAGGGCATGGCAGTTCCCCTTGGAACCCGAGGCGAGCGCCGCATAGTGCATGGCCCAGGATACCGCCTGTGCGGTCTGGGGGAGGCCTACTCGGGCTCAGGGACGGAGGAAGCGCCGGTGAGAGGCCCCGGCCCCTTCCAGCGCCACACCACCCAAATGGCGAGGCCGCAGACGAGGGCGCAGGGCAGGCTGGCCTCCAGGCCGAAGGCCCCCCCCGTGAGCCACTCGGGACGGTCCCTGAAGACCGGGGTCCAGAGGCCCCTGGTGTCGGTGGTGCCACTCACGCCGAAGCCCAGCAGGCTGCCCTGGGCCCAGTTCCAGCCAAGATGAAGGCCGATGGGCAGGGCCAGGCTCCGGGTCCGGAGGTAGCAGAGACCAAGGAGGATCGCCGAGAGCCCGATGGTCAGCGTGGCCCAGGCCCTGGTGGACCCGTGCATGCCGGGGTTCCCCCAGTGCAGCAGGGCGAAGAGGGCTGCAAAGACGCCCTGGGCCGTCCAGGGCCCCGCCCCTTCCAGCAGCCGCTGGAAGGGGTAGCCCCGGGCGAACAGCTCCTCGGAAAAGGCCACCCCGAGGAACACCCAGCCTGAAGCCAGGGAACGTCCGAGGCCCATGCCCTGGGTCCGCTCCCAGTGGAAGCCCCCCATCCCCCTCACCAGCAGGGCCGAGGCCAGGATGATCAGCAGCCCCCCCAGGATGCCGACCCCCCATTCGAGCAGCCAGCGCCGATTGGGACCGAAGCCAAGGCTGCTGAAGGGCCGGCCCTCCAGCCCCACGCAGAACAGGCTGGCCAGGGCCCCGAGGGCGGCCCCCAGCCAGGGGCCCAGGACGAGGGGTTTTCCGAGGACGTGCAGACCCACCATCGCCGCCAGGGCCAGGGCCAGGAACAGCAGGAAGAACCCAAGCACCTTCCAGCCGCTGCGCAGGGCCTCGTGCTCGTTCAGGATCCAATCAGCCATGGGCTCTCCGGCAGGCTCCTGCCCCGGGCGGTGTCTGGGGGGACGGGATCCTACATGATGCTCTGGGTCTCCGCGAAGGCGCGGGAGATCTCCAGGAAGACCTTCTCTTCATGAGGTTTCAGGGCCACGGCGCGGGCGAACCAGAAGGCGGCCTTCCGGCGCTGCCCGGCCACCAGCAAGGCGCGTCCGAACAGGAGGAAGCGTTCCCAGGCGTCCCGGTCCAGGGCTTCCAGCACTCCCATGTAGCGCCCGGCCTCGCTGACCAGTCCCACTTCCGCGAGGTCCACGGCCGCCTGGGTGAGGGCCTCCTTGTTCTTGGCATCCCGCTGCAGGATCTTCTCGTAGCCTTCGAGCGCCTCCGTTTTGTAGCCATGCTTGAGCCAGGCCTGGGCGAGGAGCCGCAGCACCTGGCCGTCCTTGGGCTCCCGCTCTTCCGCCGCCCTGAAGGCCTCCAGGGCCCTGGGCCTGTCCATGGCCGCCAGGTAGGCCCGCCCGCATTCGGCGAGGTACTTCGCGTCCTTGGGCTTGATGGACCGGGCCCGGTCGGCGCAGCCTTCGAGGATGGCCCGGCGGTCCCCACTGAAGAAGGCCTCATCAAAGGTGGGCGCGGGTCTCGGGGACTGCGCGGCGAGGGCAAGCGTCGCCAGGGCAAGCAGGACAGCGCGCATGGGACCTCCTAGCGTGGAATGTTCCCATGTTTCCCGGGTGGCGTGCTCGCGCTTGCTCTCCAGGAAGGCCAGGGCCTTGACCAGCTTCAGTCGGGCCCCGCGCCCTACCGCAGGGGCCGGGGCCGGGTCATGGCCTCCAGGCTGAGGGCCTCGTCCAGTTCCGCGGGGCTCAGGTACCCCTTGTGCAGGATCAGTTCCCGCACCGGCACGCCGGTCTCCAGGGCCTCCTTGGCCACCTCGGTGGCCCGCTTGTAGCCGATAGCGGGCATGACGGCCGTGACGATGCCGATGCTGTGCTCCACCAGGTCCCGGCAGCGCTCCCGGTTGGCGGTGATGCCCACGATGCACTTGGTGGTGAGCACGTTCACGGCCGCGGTCAGGGTGCGCATGCTGGTGGCGAGGCTGTAGGCCAGGATGGGCTCCATGACGTTGAGCTGGAGCTGGCCGGCCTCGGCGGCCAGCGTGATCGTCAGGTCGTTGCCGATGACCATGTAGGCCACCTGGTTCACCACCTCGGGAATCACCGGGTTCACCTTGCCGGGCATGATGCTGCTGCCGGGCTGCATGGGCGGCAGGTTCAGCTCGCCGAAGCCGCAGCGGGGGCCACTGCTGAGCAGACGCAGGTCGTTGCAGAGCTTGCTCAGCTTCACGGCGGCCCGCTTGACCACGCCGGAGAACATCACGAAGGCGCCGGTGTCCGGCGTGGCCTCCACCAGGTTTTCCGCCAGGACGATCTCCAGGCCCGTCACCTTGCGGAGCTCCTCCACCACGGTTTCGGGATAGCGCGGGTCGGCGCAGATGCCCGTGCCGATGGCCGTGCCGCCCATGTTCACCTCGAGGAACAGGCGGGCGGTCTCCCTCAGGCGGGCGATGTCCTCGCCGGTGGTGACGGCGTAGGCCTCGAACTCCTGGCCCAGGGTCATGGGCACCGCATCCTGCAGCTGGGTGCGGCCCATCTTGATGACGTCCGAGAATTCCCTGCCCTTGGCGTGCAGGGCGGCCTTCAGGCGGTCCATGGCCTCCAGCAGGCTCTTGAGCATGAAGATGGTGGTGAGGCGCAGGGCTGTCGGGTAGACGTCGTTGGTGCTCTGGCCCAGGTTCACGTGGTCATTGGGGTGGCAGAACGCATACTCGCCCCGCCGGTGGCCCAGCAGCTCCAGGGCGCGGTTGGCAATGACTTCGTTGGCGTTCATGTTCGTGGATGTGCCCGCCCCTCCCTGCACCATGTCCGTGGGGAAGTGGCCGTGCCAGTGGCCGTCGATGATCTCCTGGCAGGCGCGATCGATGGCCCCGGCAATGGCGGGTTCCAGCAGGCCCAGCCGGGCGTTGGCCCGGGCGGCGCCCTGCTTCACCATGGCCAGGGCGCGGATCATGGCGGGAAAGTGGCTGGTGGGCGTCCCTGTGATGGGGAAGTTGTGGACGGCCCGCAGGGTCTGGACGCCGAAGAGGGCGTCCTCGGGCACGTCCAGGGGACCGATCAGGTCGGATTCTCGCCGGGTCCGGCCGCTGGCATAGGCCTGCTCACGGCCCGTGCGGGGGGTGGCCGAGTAGAGGATGCGCTGGTGCAGCACGTTGGCGATCTTGCTGAGCACCGCGATGGCGGCGGCCCCATCCTGGGCCAGGCTGCCCAGCACCGCCTCCCGGTCGAGGTCCAGCAGGATGGCGGGGCTGAGGGCCACGGCCGTAGCCGTGTGGGTGCTGGCGGCCAGGAAGGACTGCTCGCCCGCCACATCGCCGGGGCCCAGGATCACCACGGGTTCGGGCCCGTCCCCATTGTCCCGGGTGATCTCCACGCGGCCCTCGGCGATGATCGTGGCGCCCAGCCGAGCCTCCCCCTGCCGGAAGAGGGTGGTCCCGGCCGGGACTTCTCGGCGAAGGGCCGCCTTGGCGACCAGGCCCAGGTCCCCATCGGACAGCCCGGAGAAGATCTCGCAGGTTCGGAGGACTGACGTGATCGCATCCATGGGCCACCCCCGGACCGACCATCGGCCCGCGGTCATCCTATCCGGCAAGAATGGACGGGCCGGTCACGAATGGGGGTCCGGGGCGGATCCTTTGACAGATCGTACAGGCTCATTGCTCGGAGCCACCTTCCGCTCCTTGGGTTCGCCCCGTGCCGAGGCTTCCGGCGCGCCGACCCAGGCTTGCGCTACCGTCCGCTCTTTTTCCAATCCGCCAGGAAACCCTCGACACCCTTGTCGGTGAGGGGGTGCTTCAGCATCTGGTCGAAGACCTTGGTGGGGATGGTGGCCACGTGGGCCCCGGCCAGGGCGGAATCGGTGACGTGACGGGGACTGCGGATGCTGGCGGCCAGGCACTGGGTGTCGAATCCGTAGTTCTCGAAGATGGCGCAGATCTCGCGGATCAGCTCCATGCCGTCCAGGTTGATGTCGTCCAGGCGGCCCACGAAGGGGCTCACGTAGGTGGCGCCGGCCTTGGCGGCCATGAGGGCCTGGGTGGCGCTGAAGCAGAGGGTGACGTTGGTGTGGACGCCCTCAGCGGTGAGTGCCTTGCAGGCCTTCAGGCCCTCGGCGATGAGGGGCAGTTTCACCACCACGTTCTTGTGGATCTTCGAGAGGCGGCGGCCCTCCTCGATCATGCCCGGGGCCTCCAGGCCGATGACCTCCGCGCTGATGGGGCCGTCCACGATGTGGCAGATCTCCTCGATGATGGCTTCAAACGGCTTGCCCGTCTCCTTGGCGATGAGGCTCGGGTTGGTGGTCACACCGTCCAGCACGCCCAGGGCGTTGATTCGCTTGATTTCGTCGATGTTGGCGGTGTCGATAAAAAACTTCATGGGGGCTCCTGGCAGACCTTCCATTCTCCCAGGCGGCGCGGGAAGCTGGAAGCCCGGAGTATTCCATGACCCATCCCGAGATCAAAGTGCTGGACAGGGGCTTTGTGCGTCTGGTGGACCACATGGGCTCGGACCTCTCGGTGGTGAATGCGGCGCGGGTGTCCTTCGGGAAGACCAAGGACGCCTTCGAGGAGGGGGATGCCAAGCTGGTGGCCTACCTGGCCGAGCATGAGCACACCTCGCCCTTCCGCCACACGGCCCTGACCCTGCACGTGAAGGCGCCCATCTTCGTCTTCCGCCAGTGGATGAAGCACCGCATCGGGTCCGAGTTCAACGAGATCTCCGGACGCTACGTGGAATTCCCCGAGGACGAGTTCTTCGTGCCGGGAGGCTTCCGCCGCCAGGCCAAGGTGAACAAGCAGGGCAGCGAAGGGGCCATCGAGGCCAGCGACCAGGCCCGGGCCCTGGAAAGCTACCTGGAGAGCTGCCGCAGTTCCGTGGCCCACTACAAGGAACTGCTGTCCCTGGGCGTCTGCCGGGAGCAGGCCCGCTGCGTCCTGCCGCTCGCGCTCTACTCGGAGGTCTACTGGACCGTCAGCCTCCAGGCCGTGGCCCACTTCATCCGCCTGCGGGCCGACAGCCACGCCCAGTGGGAGATCCAGCAGTACGCCGCCGCGGTCCGCGCCCTGGTGGAACCCATCTATCCCGTGGGCCTGAAGGTGCTGCTGGCCGCCGGCAAGGGATGAGCACCCCGCCCCTCAACCCGGCGCTCTTCCACCTGGACCCGGACCACCTCTGGGTCATGCACTGCGCCGAAGGCCCCGTGCCCCGGGCCGGCATGAGGGTGGCCCGTGCCTTCATGCAGAAGGAGCTCCAGCCCTGGGAAGTGCGCTGGGAGGAGGACTTCCAAGGCATCCCGGTGGCCGTCCGGAGGGAAGCGGCTGATCTGGTGGGCGGTCGGGCCGAAGACATCAGCCTCACCCCGACCACCTCTTCGGGTCTCGTGACCCTCGCCCAGGGGATCCCCTGGCACCTCGGGGATGAAGTTCTCGCACCCCTGGGCGAGTTCCCCTCGAATGCCTGGCCCTGGCTGGCCCTCCGCCCCCGGGGGGTCAGGTTCCGCGAGGTGCCGCTCTGGGAGGGGCACCTGGCGGGGGCCGCGGCCTGGGCGAGCGAACCGCCCCGGGCCGAATCGGATCCCGAAGGGCGGCTCATCGAGGCCTTGGACCCGCGGACCCGGGTCCTGGCCCTGTCCTGGGTGCGCTTCCAGGATGGCCTGATGCTGGACCTCCCGCGCCTGGGCGCCGCTTGCAGGGAGCGGGGTGTCCATCTCGTGGTGGATGGCATCCAGGGCGCGGGTACCGTCCCCATCAACCTCGAGAGCCTGTCAGCCTTCGCCACCGGTGGCCACAAGGGTCTGCTGGCCCCCCAGGGCATGGGCTTCCTGTGGACCGCTGAAGATTTTAGACAGTCACTGTCGCCTTCTGGCACCTGGCTGTCGGTGGAAGCCGCCACGGACTTCTCCAGGCCCTCGACGGACTTCGACCGGGGCTGGCTGGCGGACGGCCGCGCACTGGAGCCCGGAGGACCGAACCTCCTTCAGGCCTCGACCCTGCTGGAGTCCCTTCGGCTCATCAACGGAGTCGGCGTACCGGCCATCGAGGCCCACGTGGCCCTTCTCCAGACTGCGCTGCTGGATGCCCTGGGGGGCTCGAAGTGGCGACCCGAGGCCGAACGGCTCCAGGCCCTGCTTCGGGGGGGCCGCCTGGGGTCCATCCTGGCCTTCCACCACGGTGGTCAGGGCCAGGATGGGCTGGAGCGCCTGTTGAAGGCGGGGTACCACCGGGGCGTCTTCGCCTCAGTGCGGGAGGGTTACCTCCGGGTGGCCTTCCACGGTTTCCACACGGAGGCTGATGTGGAACGCGTGGCGGCCTGGTTGCGTGAGGCCTGACTCGGTGCGGCGGAACCCCCGGTTGAGCCCGGGCAGGGTCGGTCCAGTCAGGCAGGATCCTCCGGAGACATTCAGGCACTTCATCAGATAATGAGGTTCAAGGAGTTGCCATGCGCATGCTGCTCGCCGCCCTGTTCACGATTCACCTCCTGGCGGGAGGTGGGGGCACCGTGGCCTTCAAGCAGACGTCCTTCCTGGCCGAGGTGGCGGCCACGGAGCCGGAGAAGGCCAAGGGCCTGATGTACCGCCAGAGCCTGGCGAAGGACCGCTGCATGTTCTTCGTCTACGGCGAGGACGGCTACCACAGCATCTGGATGAAGAACTGTCTCATCGCCCTGGATGTGGCCTGGATCGACCAGGAGGGGCGGGTCATGGAAACCGCGGAGCGGGTCCCGCCCTGCAGCCCCATGCGAGGCGATGACTGCCCGACCTACGGGGGCACGATTCCGGCCCGGCACTTCATCGAATTCCCGGCGGGGACCTTCAAGCGGCTGGGCCTGAAGAAGGGCGACCGGCTGGGCTGGGACCTCACGCTGGATGACGGTCGCGCCCTGCACGGGGGGGCGCCGATGGCGAGGGCGAAGCGGAAGTAGGGCCCACTATTCCTTGGACTTGCCCGGCTCCTTGCCCTTGCGGGCGGGGCGGGTGAGCGTCCGGAGAGACTCCGGCGTGGGAGGCAGGTCGGCCAGGCTCAGGGGGTTCAGTCGATCGGCCAGCAGGGTCCAGGCCCGGGCCTGGCGGGGCAGGCGCTCCGGCTGGATGACCTCGAAACCCTGGGCGTAGCTGACGAAAGGAGGCATCACCAGGGCGTAACCCGTGAAGAGGAAGGCCGGCAGCCTGAGCCAGTCGGGCGCTCCTGAGGGGTCCAGGTAGGGGACGGCGAAGAGGGGGTGCACGCCGCCGTTGATCCAGAAGCCGTGGGAGGGGTCGTGGCGGGGGTAGACGAAGATCCGCCGCCGGTGCATCAGCGTGAAGGGGCCGACACGAAGCTGTTCGATGGGCTGGATGCCCGTGCCCTCCAGGGCCGGGCCATCGCTCCGTTCGGGATGGCCCACGACCTGGTGGACGGTCCGCCCGCCGGCCTTCAGCTTGCGGAAGATGGTGCGCAGCTCCTCGGCCTCCTCGCCTTCCACGGTCCCCTGGCTGGGCTTGAGGTCGCCCAGCAGGACCACCTGCTCCGGTGCGTAATCATCAATGAGGCTGAAGACCCGCTCCCAGATCTCCAGGTGGGCCGTGGCGGGCATGGGGTCGGGCCGGCGCCGACGCGCCGCACCCAGCCCGATGAAGAGGTCCGACAGCACCAGGGTCTTCTGCCGGGGCAGCCACACGGCCCGCCGGCTGTCGAGTACCACCTCTTCGCTGAGTTGCGCCTGCACCTGGACCTCCAACCTTCCATTGGAACACACGCCAGAGCAGAATCCTCTGCAGTGGGAATGGGGGGACCGTGGCCATGGATGCAAGCCACCTGGTGGCGGGACTGGGCACGGGCCTCGGCGGAGGCTTCCTCGCGGGCCTGTTCGGGGTGGGGGGCGGCATCGTGATGGTGCCCCTCCTCGGGCTGATCCTGAACCTGGACCAGCACCGCGCCCAGGGCACCACCCTGGCGGCCATGCTCCTTCCCACGGGCCTTCCGGCGGTGCTCCAGTACCGGCGGCGGGGCATCGCCTCCAGCGTGCCCTTGGTGGGAGTGCTCATCCTGGCCTTCCTCTTCGGAATCTACGGCGGCGCCCTGGTGGCCAACCGGATCCCCTCGAACCCCATGCGCTGGAGCTATGCGGCGTTCCTGGTCTTCCTCTCGGTCAAGACCTTCCTGCGCCAGGAGCCTCCGATGAAGGATCGGGGAGCGGAGCCCCTCGACCTGGCTGGCCTCTGGACCTGGGGGCTTCCCATCGGGTTCCTGGCGGGCGTGGTGTCGGGCCTCACGGGCCTGGGGGGCGCCGTGGTGGTCGTCCCGCTGCTGGCCTCGAAATTCAAGATGACCCAGCACGAGGCCCAGCTGGCCAGCCTGATGATGATGCTGCCACCCATCGGTCTCCCCGGGGTCTATGTCTATGCCCAGGCCCAGGGTGGCCTGCCCTGGGGGGTGATCCTCGGCGTGGCCCTCGGGTTCGCCGTCGGCGCCCTGGGCGGGGCCCGGGTGGCGACGCGGACGCGAGGGGCGAAGCTGAAGCAGATCTATGCCGGCATCGTGCTGCTGATGGCCCTGCTGGTGGCCCTGCGGGGGCACTAGCCCCTCGGGATCCTCCCAGTGCGCTATCCTCGACGTGGAGGTTGCCGTGCCCCTGGATGTCCCGACCCCCCTCTACGTGGGGGAGCGATTGCGAGACCTGATCCTGTGCTATTCAGGGCCCTGGGCCTTCGTGCCCTACATGCGCAACCGCGAGGACGCGGAACTGCTGTGGCACGCGCGCCAAGGCGTCATCCTGGCCTTCGCTGAATGCGTGTTCACGCTGGCCATGGTGATCATCGGCCTCTTCCCCATCTTCGGGACCGTGGCCACCCGCTTCTTCCTGCCCCTCTGGCTGCTCTGGTGCCTGGGCATGTCCGTGACAAGCATCCTCCAGGCCACCAAGGGCAAGAAGCACCGCATCCCCGTGGTCCACCAGTTCGTCGAATACCTCTGATCCGATGCGGGTCGCGGAGCGGGCGACTGAATGTCGCCCGAGAAGCGGGGCACCCGCACGGATCAGAATAAGGACGGAGGTCATAACGCCCTCCCCCACGGGTCGCGGAGCGGGCGACTGAATGTCGCCCGAGAAGCGGGGCACCCGCACGGATCAGAATAAGGACGGAGGTCATAACGCCC